>ENA-OPZM01000014-OPZM01000014.1-human-gut-metagenome-genome-assembly--contig:-NODE-14-length-68723-cov-6.472520_pt1 | contig 68723 bp, 87 predicted proteins | sample MGYA00242478_ERZ504493 | MGnify/ENA primary metagenome ERZ504493 (study PRJEB26092, sample SAMD00036227) | human gut metagenome | host: Homo sapiens | study: EMG produced TPA metagenomics assembly of... | reverse complement strand
CCTTTCCGGTGCCACCCACGAGGTGCACACCGGCGTGTGCATCTCGGACGGTACGCGCACTGAAGCTTTGTGGACAGCTGCCGCGTTACCTTCTTCCGCTGGGTGAAGAGGAAATCGACTTCTACGCTTCCACCGCCGAACCCTACGATAAAGCCGGTGCCTATGCCATTCAGGGGCGGGCGGCCCTCTGGCTGGACCGTATTGAGGGTGACTACTACACCATCATGGGTCTGCCGGTGAGCCGCACCGTACAGCTGCTGGCACATTTTGTGTGATAAAACTGGAAAAAACGAAGAAAACTTGCGCAAACGCTTGAGAAATCATTGCCTTGCGGCTATAATAGAACCGTGTTATTCTGCGCAAAGGCGGCACAAAAGGGCTGCCGGATGTTCTGGCGCTATAGATAAAATGGGAAGCATAAGGAGAATTTTTACAATGGGCCTGTTTTCTAAAGATGTAGGTATCGATCTGGGTACCGCAAATACTCTGGTATATATGAAGGGCAAGGGCATCATCATGCGGGAGCCTTCGGTCGTGGCTGTGGATACCAAGACCGACGAGGTGCGCTGTGTGGGTGCCGAGGCAAAGGCTGTCATTGGCCGTACCCCCGGCAGCATCGTGGCTGTGCGTCCGCTGAAGGATGGCGTGATCGCTGACTTTGACATCACCACCAACATGCTGGAAAATTTCCTCAAGAAGGCATGCGGCAACAGCATGTTCTCCCGCCCCCGCGTGGTCATCTGCATCCCGTCCGGCGTTACCGAGGTGGAGCGCCGCGCTGTGCGCGAGGCTACCCTGAAGGCCGGTGCCCGTCAGGTGTCCGTCATTGAGGAACCCATGGCAGCAGCCATCGGTGCGGGCCTGCCCATCAGCGAGCCTACCGGCAGCATGATCGTGGATATCGGCGGCGGCACGGCTGAGATCGCTGTGATCTCTCTGGGCGGCATCGTGGCCTCCCGCAGCGTGCGCATGGCAGGCGATATGTTCGATCAGGCCATCATCGCCTTCATCAAGCGCAAGTACAACCTGCTGATCGGTGAGCGCACTGCAGAGCAGATCAAGATCGAGATCGGCTCCGCCTATGCGCTGGACCCCGAAATGACCATGGAGATCAAGGGCCGTAACCTCGTGGACGGCCTGCCCAAGAACATCGTCGTCCACTCTGAGGATGTGCGCGAAGCTCTGCTGGAATGCCTGGTCAAGATTACCAGCGCCATCAAGGAAACGCTGGAGCGCACCCCGCCGGAGCTGAGTGCGGATATCATCGACCGCGGCATCACCCTGACCGGCGGCGGTGCACTGCTGCGCGGTCTGATCAGCTGATCCAAAGCGAGACCGGCATCGACGTACACATTGCGGAAGACCCGCTGGACTGCGTGGCCAAGGGTGCCGGTGCAGTGCTGGATCATGTGGATGTCCTGCATGACGTGCTGGACACCGACGGCGGCCACATGTAACACGGGCAAGGCCCACACTTGCGGAAAAAGGCTCTTTTGCGCAGCGTCTGCGCTGATTTCCGCTGCAAACAATGTCTCTTGCGCGGATGGCAGGGCTGTCCGCGCTTTTCTTATGGCATCCACCCGAAACAGGAGGGTACTCCCTTGAAGGACTTTTTTGACACATGGAAATTTAAGATACTGGTAGCCGTGGCGGTGTTTCTGGTGGGCATTATGGCCTATGCCGGTGCCAACGGACGACTGACTGCTGCCCCGCAGGAACTGCTGGGCGTGGTGCTGATGCCGCTCCAGAAGGTCACATCGGCACTGAGCGGCGGCATTGGCTCGGTGTGGGAAAAATACACCAGCATCGATGAGGTCATGGAACAGAACGAACAGCTGGAAGCGGAGAATGCTGAGCTGCGCCAGCAGATCGTGGACTATGACCGCATCAAGGCGGAGAACGAAGCCTACAAGGCGCTGGCCCGCATTCAGGATTCCAACACCGAAGCAAGCTATATTTCTGCCTTTGTGATCGGCCGCGACCCGCTGGATGAGTTCGGAGGCTTTACGCTGGACTGCGGCACGGTGAACGGCGCAGCCGTGAACGATGCCGTGATCAGCGATAAGGGCTATCTGATCGGCATGGTGGTGGAAGCCGACACCACCAGCTGCAAGGTGATGACCATTCTGCACCCCAGCTTCAGCGCTGCGGGCGTGGTATCCCGCACGCGGGAAAATGGCATTATCAATGGCAGCACCGATTATGCCGGTGACGGCCTGTGCGTGCTGACCAATCTGGAACGCGCCACTGAGACGAAGATGGGCGATCAGGTGATCACCACCGGTCTTGGCGGAGTGTTCCCGCCGGATCTGCTGGTGGGAACCGTGCAGAAGGTGGAGCCGGAAGTCAGCGGCAAATCTTCCATTGCAGTGGTGCGCCCGGGTGCAGACCCGCGCACGGTCAAGCACGTATTCGTTATTACCGACTATTAAGGGGGCGCATTTGTATGGAATCACGCCGCATGCGCAGCCGCAGCCAGATCCTGAAATGGGTCTGCTACGCGGTGGCACTGTTTGTGTGCGCGGCACTGCAGACGACCCCCGGCCTGCTCCAGCTGGGGCAGGCAAAGCCGCTGTTCATTCTGCCGCTGTGTCTGGCTGTGGCCGTGTATGAAGGCGAGTTTGCAGGTGCGCTGTTTGGTGCCGTGAGCGGCCTTTTGTGGGACTACACCGCCGGGCGCACCGTGGGTATGCTGGCGCTGGAACTGCTGTTGCTCTGCTTTGCGCTTTCGGTGCTGGTTCAGGTGTATCTGCAGGGCAGCACATGGAACTTTGCGCTCATCAGCACCGGCACGGCCCTTGTGGTGCTCTCGCTGGACTGGCTGTTCTTCTACTACATGCCCGGCTACAGCTGGGCGCTGAGCCGCTGGCTGACCTTTGTGCTGCCTTCGGCCATGATGACGCTGGTGCCGTCGCTGATGCTGTTCAGTCTGGTGCGGCACATTTACAGCGCATTCAAAATCGACAACGGCGTAGTCTGAACCGCCGGAGGAAACGCGGATGAACCAAAACGAACGAAAAAACGTTGTGCGCCGGATGATCCTGCTCATTGCAGTGGCATGTGTTATCATGGGCCTGTACGTGATGCGGCTGATCTTTCTGCAGCTGGTCAACGGCGACGACTTCAAGGCCAAGGCCACCAACACCACCGACTATAACTTACGGTCACGGCGGCCCGCGGCGATATCGTGGACAGCGCCGGGCGGCGCATTTCCACCACAACCACCAGCTACAATGTGGTCCTCAACAAACTGCTGATGGGCGACCGGGATCTGGACACCATGCTGCAGCAGATCGTGGAGCTGCTGCGTGCGAATGGCGAGAGCTGGAATGATACGCTGCTGATCGGTCAGGCGGACGCAGCAGGCAATTACGCCTTTACGGACGATGACACGTCCACCAGCGACCAGAAGCAGCTGGCAGACATGAAGGAAACGCTTGGTCTGCAGCAGTACGCCACCGCCAACGATGTAATGGAAATGCTGGTGGAAAAGAACGATCTGCAGGATTTTTCGCCGGAATGGCAGCGTGTGCTGGCCGGCATCCACTACGAGATGGACCGGCAGGCGTTCTCCAATGTGAACAATTTTGTCATGGCGGAGAACGTGAGCACCCTCGCGGTGGCCACCATCAAGGAACACAGCCTGCAGCTGCCGGGTGTGGAGATCGTGGAGACCAGCGCCCGCAGCTACGACCAGAGCGATATCATCCCGGCGGTGCTGGGCCGTGTGGGCAAGATCACGGCGGAAAAGTGGAAGGTGACCGATTCCAACGGTCAGGTGACCTATCGCTGCGGGAAAAAGGCTATAACATGAACGATGTTCTGGGCATTTCCGGTCTGGAATCCGTTTATGAGGACGAGCTGCGCGGCAAGGACGGCGTGAAGACCATCACCCGCAATTCGGACGGCGTGATCGTGGATACAAAGCTCACCACTGTGCCGGAGCCGGGCCATACCGTGCAGCTGACCATTGACAGCAACTTCCAGCGTGCCGTGGACAAGGCACTGGCGGACAACATTGATATGATCAACCGCGTGTACAATACCGGCACCATGAAAGCTGCCGCCGGTGCGGTGGTGGTGCTGGACGTGAAGGACGGCAGTGTGCTGGCTGCTTCCAACTATCCCAGCTATGACCAGAACCTGTATGCCGCCAACTATAGCGAGTACAGCTCCGACCCGAGCCTGCCGCTGTTCAACCGCGCATTGCAGGGCCTGTATACGCCGGGTTCTACCTTCAAGCCCGCCGTGGCGGTGGCTGCACTGGACAGCGGCTCATCAACCAGTATTCTACCGTTTACTGCAACGGCGTGTACAACTACTTCAAGGATTACCACCCCCGCTGTACCCGCCATGGCCACAGCGGCAACATCGATGTGGTAACGGCCATCAAGTGGAGCTGCAACATCTTCTTCTATGATGTTGGCCGCCGCCTGACCAGCGATGTGTACGATGCCTATGCCTACAAGCTGGGTCTTGGCCAGCGCACCGGTGTGGAGGTGAGCGAGGCCGTGGGCCGTCTGACCACCAAGAGCGACTCCAACTATACGGCATCGCTGGATGTGCAGGCCGCCATCGGTCAGGGCAACACGGTGGTCTCGCCCATCCAGCTGGCTACCTACGCGGCAACGCTGGCCAACAACGGTACCCGTTACCGCACCCATTTCGTCAAGGCCATTCTGGACACCAACACCGGCGAGGTGCTCAGCGAGACCAAGCCCGAGGTCATGGATGTGATCGAAGGCACCGGCAACACCTTTGAGCTGGTGCGGCAGGGCATGAAGCAGGTGCCCAGCACCATCAGCGGCAAAATTTCCAGCTATCCGGTGCCGATCGCCTGCAAGACCGGTACACCTCAGCGCAGTGAGACCTATGCGCCCGGTAAGCACTATCTGAACGCCATGATGGTGGCTTACTCCCGGCGGATGATCCGCAGATCGCCATTGGCATTAGCATTGAGTACGGAGGCTATGGTGCCCGTACCGGTGATCTGGTGGTGGACATTGCAAATGCCTATTTTGCCCTGAAGGATGGCAGCCTTGCCCAGCAGGCCGAAGCGGAAAAGGAAGCCGAGCAGGCCCAGCAGGAAGATCAGGCGCAGACCACTGACCCAGCACAGGCCGCTGCAGGCCAGACCACTGGCAATGCCGCAGCCCAGCCTGCACAGATGACACCCGCCGCAGACACCACTGCGCCGGAAACGGCAGCAGAAGGGGAAGCCCAGCCTGCCGTGCAGGACGAGCAGCAGCCCGCCGCAGACACCGAGCAGAACCCCGATGCCATTGCGCCGGAGAACTGAAAACGGGAGACAAAACCGACACGGGAAAGGGCACTGCAGCGGGGTTTTGAATGGAAACATCCCTGAAAAGAAAACAAAATTGAATATTCTGTATAAAAAACAGTTGTAAAAGATTGGATTTTGTGATATCATTGCAGGCAAAGGACTTTTTTACAAAAGCGTTCCAATCGTTTAGGAAGAGGAGAGGGTAACGGATGACGATTGCACTCATTGCGCATGACTCCAAAAAGGAGCTGATGGTTCAGTTTTGTACGGCGTACTGCCGCATCCTGAGCCAGCATAAACTGGTAGCGACCGGTACCACCGGTAAACTGATCGCAGAAGCTACCGGCTTACAGGTGCAGCGCTTTCTGGCCGGTGTGCAGGGCGGCGACCAGCAGATCGCATCCCGCATCGCCTGCAATGAGATCGACCTGTTGCTGTTCTTCCGTGATCCCATCAACGCAAAGCCCAGCGAACCCAACGAAATGACGCTGCTGCGCCTGTGCGATGTGCACAACATCCCCATGGCCACCAACATTGCCACTGCAGAAGTGCTCATCCATGGCTTGGAGCGCGGCGATCTGGATTGGCGCGATATCGTGCATCCCCAGAACTGACAAAACGATTTGGAATGGCTCCGCGTGTGCTGTGCCATATTCAGCGGAAACTATATTGATAATGCGAAAATCGGGAGCATCTGCGGATGTTCCCGATTTTCATTTTCACGGGAATGGGGTCCGAACCGTAGAATGCATTTCTGCCGCCGTGCGGCTGTTTCCGCAGGAAGCAAAAACAGCAGATGCCGTGTGCCGCAGCGGCCTTGCCTGTGAAAAAAGAATTCCGAAATCTGCAGATTTTCCGGAATTCTAATATAAAAATAATGTTTCCGCTGAATATGGCCAGAGTGCAACGGAGGCCATTTGAAACGTACGGTTAAACTTTAAAATCCTCGGCCATTTCCGCCACATCCTCCGGGGCAAAATCGCCCAGCGGCAAGATCAGCCGTGCCAGCGTTTCCTGCGGCAGAGCTGCAAGAATCGTGCTGTCATCACTGCCGGTGCCTGCGGGCGGGCAGACGGTGTGCACGCCGTCTGCACCGGTCTCCACCCGGGCACGGTGAGTGGTTGCCACATATTGCATCCCAAGCTTGTCTGCAGCCGTCAGCAGGGCGGCAAACAGCGGCGTGCCGCCTTCGCCCAGAACGTCTGCGTCCTGCCCGGCCAGTGCTTCGGCGTTCAGCACGATGCACTCGATGCCAAGGGCCTCTGCTGCCTTTTTGGCGCTTTCCGCATCGGCGGTCTGTTCTGCTGCCAGCCGCACGGCAGCGCCCGCCACGGCAAAGCCCTGCTGCTGTAAAATGCGCACAGCTACGGCGCATTCTCTGCTGCCGTCCATCTGCACCAGAACCTTATCCTGACTCTCGTAGGTGTCGAACCCACTGCCGGGCAAAAATGTGTCGCTCATGTTCCCTGCCTCCCGCCATGTGCTTTGCTTTGGGCCACGGCCAGCTGGTCGCAGCGTTCGTTCTCCGGGTGGCCTGCGTGGCCCTTGACCCAGACATAGGTGATCTTGTGCCGGGCTTCCTGCTCCAGTGCCTGTGCCCAGAGGTCCGGGTTCAGGGCAGGGGAGCCATCTGCTTTTTTCCAGCCCCGGCGCTGCCAGTTTTTGGCCCAGCCCTTCTGAAGCCCGTTGATGACATACTGGCTGTCGGAGCACAGCCGTACCTCGCACGGCTCCTTGAGCTGGCGCAGTGCTTCGATAAAGCTGTCAGCTCCATGCGGTTGTTGGTGGTGCTGTCGTCGCCGCCGCTCAGCTCTTTTTCGTAAACTTTGCCGTTAAAACGGTAGCGCAGCACGGCACCCCAGCCGCCCGGGCCGGGATTGCCGCTGCATGCGCCGTCGGTGTACACTTCGACCTGCTTCATGCGGTTCTCCTTCTAAAATGAGTTGCTTCTATTTAGCGCTATTTTCCGGCTTCTGTCAAGTGCGAATGTATATTCCGTGCCGGAGCTGCCAAACCTTGGAATTGACAAAAACGCCGGGAAATACTATACTTATCCTAACAAAATGCGTATAGGGGCGCACCGCAGGCGTGTGCCCGGGCGTTCCAACAGAAAAGCCACGGTCGCATCGAGCAGATGGACCTATCTGGCACAAAACCTCTTACGGAACAGGCAGCGGTTTGCAAAAAACACGCTGAGAAATAAATTCTATACGGTGCATCCAACGGAAGCCGATGCGATTTTTCAAGGTGCTTCCCATGCACAGCGCGGCTGTTCCCACAAGCGGGGACGGCCTGCGCTGTAATTATTTTGGAGGTCAGAATGGCACAGTCGAAAGAAAATACCAATAATTCCGCACGCAGCAAGGCAACAGCTGCTGCTCAGAGCACCGGCGCACCCGCCGCGCAGACGGGCGAAAAGCGCCCCCGCACCACCCGCCGCCCTTATTATAACCGTCGGCCCCGCCGCCCGCAGCAGCCCAGAGAGGCCGCTGTGCCTATCCACATCTACCCGCTGGGCGGTCTGGGCGAAGTGGGCAAGAACATGACCGTGTACGAGTGCAACGGCGACATGATCATCGTGGACTGCGGCCTTGTGTTCCCGGACAGCGACATGTACGGCGTGGACATGGTCATCCCGGACTTCACCTTTGTGGTGCAGAACAAGGATAAGATCAAGGGCCTGCTCATCACCCACGGCCACGAAGACCACATCGGCAGCATCCCGTATCTGCTGCAGAAACTTGACCTGCCCATCTATGGCACCCGCCTGACCTGCGGCCTGATCCGCAACAAGCTGGAGGAGTTCGGTCTGGCAGGCAAGACCAAGTTCGTGGAGATCACCCCCAGACAGAAGATCAAGCTGGGCTGCTTTACCATTGAGCCCATCCATGTGAACCACTCTATCCCGGATGCGGTGGCCTTTGCCATCGACAGCCCGGCTGGCACCATCATCCAGACCGGCGACTTCAAGATCGATTACACTCCGCTGGCCTGCGGCGTCACCGACCTGTCCACGCTGGCCGAGTACGGTCAGCGCGGCGTGCTGGCCCTGCTGAGCGATTCCACCAACTCCGAGCGTCCGGGCTTTACCGCCACCGAGCAGAAGGTGGCTGCAGGCGTGCGCAATCTGTTCGCCCGTGCCCGCAACAAGCGGATCATCATTGCCACCTTTGCTTCCAACATCTACCGCGTGCAGCAGATCATCGATCTGGCCGTGGAGGATGGCCGCAAGGTGGCATTCAGCGGCCGCAGCATGGTGAACAACACCGCCATGGCGCAGGAGCTGGGCTATATGCACATCCCGGAGGGCACCCTCATCAGCGTGGATGAGCTGAACCAGTATCCTCCGGAGCAGGTAGTGCTCATTACCACCGGCAGCCAGGGCGAACCCTTGAGTGCCTTTCCCGCATGGCATCCTGCAGCCACCGTCAGGTGCGCGTGGGCCCCGGCGACTTCATTATCATTTCGGCAAATCCCATTCCCGGCAACGAGAAGAGCGTGACCAAGATCGTCAACGGTCTGCTGCTGCTGGGTGCAGAGGTCATTTACGAGAGCATGTACGATGTGCATGTTTCCGGCCACGCCTGTCAGGAAGAGCAGAAGCTCATGCTCACCCTGACGAAGCCCAAGTATTTCCTGCCGGTGCACGGCGAGTACAAGCAGCTCAAAAAGCATGCCCTCACCGCCGCAAGCTTGGCATCCCTACCAGCAACATCCTCATTGCGGAGAACGGCTCCAACGTCATTCTCAGCCAGGACGAGATAAAGCTGGGTGAGCCTGTCACCGCCGGTGCAGTGATGGTGGACGGCCTTGGCGTGGGCGACGTGGGCAATGTGGTCCTGCGCGACCGCAAGCACCTGTCCGAGGACGGTCTGGTCATCATTGTGGCCACCGTGGACAGCAAGACCGGCAAGGTGCTGGCCGGCCCGGACCTTGTGAGCCGCGGCTTTGTGTATGTGCGTGAGAACGAGAGCCTGATGGACGGTGCACAGAGCATCGTGGAAAATGCGCTGGACCGCTGCGTGGATGAACATGTGCGCGACTGGAACAGCGTCAAGACCCGCGTGCGCGAGGCACTGAGCAGCTATATCTATCGGCGCACCAAGCGCAGCCCGATGATCCTTCCCATCCTGATGGAGGTCTGATCCGGGCACGCTGCCGCAAACAATGCGGCGGAAGGCAGGAGATTGATGAAACAAAAACCAAGATGGACATTGGAGATGCTCACCGCCAGTCTGGCCGTGCTGTGCGGCCTGCTGGTGCTGGTGCTGCTGATCCAGCGGCCCACGGCATGGCTGGCGCTGCTGGCACTGGTGGTGCTGTGGGGCGTTGTGGTGGTGCTGTTCCGCTGCCAGCTGCGCAAGTGGGTGGCCCGGTGGATGTGCGGCGGCAGCTTTGAAGGCTCCAAGCTGCAGTTCAGTCTGGAGCCGCTCTCTCAGCCGGCCGCGCTGCTTTCCGGTGAGACGGTGCTGTGGTACAATGCACAGTTCCGCACCCGCCTGTTGAACGGGCAGGATGCGCTGGTGAACCGCGTGCAGAAGGTGCTGCCCGGCCTTGATCTGCAGCAGTGCCGCAAGCAGGAGGGCCAGCTGCTGACCCTCGCGGACGGCATGTGGAGCGTACACAGCTCCACGGTGCCCGGCGATGCGGAGAGCATGACCCTGCTGGTGCTGAACGAGGAGACCGCCCTGCGCAAGGTGGAGGCGGAATACAAAGCCAGTCGTCCGGGCTATCTGGTGTTTCTGGTGGACGGCTACGACGATGTGTTCGGTGACATGCTGGACAGCGAGCGTGCCCGCCTGCTGGAAGGCATCAACCGCACACTGGAGGATATGATCGGCCGGGGCAGCGGCTTTTTGCGCCGTGTGGCCAGCGGCCGCTATATCGCTGTGGTGGAAGAGCGCCAGATGGAGCAGTTCGCCAACCGCGGCTACGATGTGCTGGACAAGATCCGTGCGCTGGATCCCAGCGTGAACCTTTCGCTGTCCATCGGCATTGGCCGCGGGGCCAAGACCCTGCGGGAAGCCCAGGATATGGCCGTGCAGGCGCTGGATATGGCGCAGGGCCGCGGCGGCGATCAGGCCGCTGAAATGACACCGGACGGTTTTACGTTCTACGGCGGTGTGAGCCACGGCGTGGAAAAGCGCAGCAAGGTGCGCAGCCGCATCGTGGCCGATCAGCTGGTGAAGCTGATCAAGGAAGCAGATCATGTGGTCATTATGGGCCACCGCATGAGCGATCTGGATGCCATCGGCTCCGCCGAGGGCGTGCTGCGCATCTGCAAAATATGCGATGTCCCGGCGGTGATCGCGGTGCGGCGTGACGCTACCCTTGCGGGCAGCCTGATCGATGCATTGTGCCGTGCAGGCCAGAAGGACGACTTATCGACCGAAGGACGCACTGCCCATCATCTCCAAGCGCACTTTGTGCATCGTGGTGGATACATATCAGGTGGGCCTTGTGGAAAGCAAGGATATTCTGGAAAAATGCGGCAAGGTAGCCGTGATCGACCACCACGCAAGGGCGTGGGCTACATCGAGAACCCGGCGTTGGTCTGCCATGAGCCGTATTCTTCCTCGGCCAGTGAGCTGGTCACGGAGCTTTTGCAGTACGTGGGCGAGCGCGACGACAAGCCCAACCGTGTGGAGGCCGAGGGCCTTTTGTCCGGCATCATGCTGGATACCCGCGATTTTACCCTGCACACCGGTGTGCGTACCTTTGAAGCTGCCGCTGCGCTGCGCCGCTATGGCGCGGAGACGGAGCGGGTGCGCCAGCTGTTCGATGTGACCATGGTGGAGTACAATGCCAAGGCAGGTCTGGTGGAAAAAGCACGCATGTACAAAAATTGCGCGATCTCCGTCAGCGGCGAGGTGGCACCGGAAGCCCGCGTGGCCATTGCACAGGCGGCAAACGATCTGCTGACCATTCAGGGCGTGGATGCCAGCTTTGTGGCAGTGCAGGTGGGGACAGGCGTGAACATCTCGGCCCGCAGTCTGGGTGCCGTGAACGTGCAGGTGATCATGGAATCTTTGGGCGGCGGCGGCCACCAGACCATGGCAGCAGCACAGCTCAAGCATATCACGCCGGAAGCAGCCCGTGCCCGCATCGAAGATGCCATCGACAAATACTATGCATCGCAGAAAAAGGGCGATGTAGAAGGAAAATAAACGGAACAGAGAGGATCACACCCATGAAACAGTACGATTACCTGATCGTTGGTGCCGGCCTTTACGGCGCGGTCTTTGCACAGGAAGCAAAAAAGGCAGGCAAGAAGTGTCTTGTGATCGATAAGCGCAGCCACATTGCAGGCAATATCTACACGGAGCCGGTGGAGGGCATCAACGTCCACCGCTACGGTGCACATATCTTCCATACCAACAACAAGGCTGTGTGGCAGTATGTGAACCAGTTTGCAGAGTTCAACCGCTACACCAACAGCCCGGTGGCAAACTACCACGGCGAGATCTACAACCTGCCCTTCAATATGAACACCTTTAATAAGATGTGGGGCGTTGTTACCCCTGCCGAAGCCAAGGCCAAGATCGAAGAGCAGAAGAAGGAAGCAGGCATCACCGACCCGCAGAATCTGGAAGAGCAGGCCATCAGCCTTGTGGGCACCGATATCTACGAAAAGCTCATCAAGGGCTACACTGGCAAGCAGTGGGGCCGTCCCTGCACCGAACTGCCGGCCTTCATTATCAAGCGTCTGCCGGTGCGCTTCACCTACGACGACAACTATTTCAACGCACTGTATCAGGGCATTCCCAATGGCGGCTACACTGCATGGTGGAAAAAATGCTGGACGGCACCGAGGTGCGGCTGAATGTGGACTATCTGGCCGACCGCGAAAATCTGAACGCTCTGGCCGAGAAGGTGGTCTACACCGGCCCGGTGGATGCCTACTTTGGCTACAAGCTGGGTGCTCTGCAGTACCGCAGCGTCCGCTTTGAGACCGAGGTGCTGGACACCGACAACTATCAGGGCAACGCGGTGGTCAACTATACCGATGCGGAAACTCCCTACACCCGCATCATCGAGCACAAGCACTTTGAGTTCGGCACCCAGCCCAAAACGGTCATCAGCCGCGAGTACAGCGCTGAGTGGAAGAAGGGCGACGAGCCGTACTACCCCGTCAATGACGAGAAGAACGGTGCCCTGTATGCCGAGTACAAGAAGCTGGCCGATGCGGAGCCGGACGTGATCTTTGGCGGCCGTCTGGGTGAGTACAAGTATTACGACATGGACAAGGTCATTGAGGTAGCTCTGGACGTGGCCGCAAAGGAACTGAAATAAGAAAACTCCTTCCGTCATCACCTGCGTGATGCCAGCTGTTCCCCTTCTGGCACTTTGTGCCACCTCCCCCGGCCGGGGGAGTCTGTCTCAAAGAAGGAGCCTCTGGCGAAAAGGACAAGCCTTCGGTTTTGCCAAAGGCCCCATCTCAGAGGGGGCTGTCTGCGAAGCAGACTGGGGGAGTTCACCTGAGGAAAATGCTGCAATGCGTGCTTCCTCTTGCCCAAAAGCGACAAATGCGCTATACTATAAACACAACAACTGCACCGGTTTTCCGGTGAGAAGTGAGGGATAACATCATGAAAGTGATTCTCAAGCAGGATATCAAGGGCATTGGCAAGAAGGACGAGATCCACGAGGTCTCCGACGGCTACGCCCGCAACTATCTGTTCCCGCGCAAGCTGGCCGCTGTGCAGATGCCAGCGCTGTGAACGTTGCCCGCAGCAAGGAAGCTGCTGCCGATTTCCACGAGGCTGAGACCGTAGCTGCTGCCAAGGATCTGGCCGCAAAGATCGAGGGCAAGACCGTGACCATCAAGGCCAAGGGCGGTGCATCCGGTCGTCTGCACGGCAAAGTCACCGGCAAGGAAGTTGCCGATGCGTTGGCTCAGCTGGCAGGCGCACCCATCGATAAGAAGAAGATCGAGCTGGAGACCAAGGACATCAAGGATGCCGGTGTGTTCAACGGCAAGGTCCGTCTGCACGTTGGTGTGGTCGCTTCTTTCAAGATCATGGTGGAAGTGGAACAGGCCTGATTTTTCTGCCATCTGCGCCCCCTCACAGCAGGGGGCGCTTTTTGGCTTTTCAGCGAAATGATGCAAAAGGATAAACTACCATGCCGAACGAACGACATTATTCCAATGAACTGAATCTGGAAAGCGTGGGCATCAACCTGCCCTACAACATGCAGGCAGAGCAGAGCGTGCTGGGTGCGGTGCTGCTCAAACCGGAAACGCTCACCGACTTGGTGGAGATCATCCGGCCGGAGATGTTCTACACCCGGCAGAACGCGCAGATCTACTCCGAAATGCTGCGCCTGTTCACCGCCGACCAGACCATCGACTTTGTGACGTTGCTGGACGCTGTTATCTCGGACGGTGTGTTCCCCAGTGCCGACGAAGCAAAGGTGTACCTGACCGGCCTTGCCGAGACGGTGCCCAGCATTTCCAACGTGAAGGCCTATGCCAGATCGTGCAGGAAAAGTATCTGGTGCGCCAGCTGATGGGCGTTGCAAAGGACATCCTGCAGGATGCCGGAGATGAGCCGGATGCAGACCTGCTGCTGGAAAATGCGGAGCAGCGCATTTATGAGATCCGCTCTGGCCGCGATTCCAGCGCACTGACACCGCTTTCCTCCAGCATGGTGGAGACCCTGACCAACCTGCAGAAGATCAGCGGCCCGGATGCGGACAAATACAAGGGCATCCCCACAGGCTTCCGCCTGCTGGATACGGTGCTCACCGGCCTTGGCCGCGGCGACCTCATCATCCTTGCGGCCCGCCCCGGTATGGGCAAGACCAGCTTTGCGCTGAACATCGCCACCCGCGTGGCCATGCAGCAGAAGGTGCCGGTGGCCATTTTCAGCTTGGAAATGACCAAGGAACAGCTCACGAACCGCATCCTTTCTGCTGAGGCCGGCATCGACAGTCAGGCATTCCGCACCGGTGCCCTGCGCGCCGAGGACTGGGAATATCTGGCCCTTGCCACCGAAAAGCTGCACGATGCACCCATCTATATGGACGATACCTCCGGCATCACCATCACCGAGATGAAGGCGAAGATCCGCCGGGTGAATCAGGACCCCACCCGCCGAATGTGGGCCTCATCGTCATCGACTATCTGCAGCTGATGACCACCGGCCAGCGCAGCGAGAACCGCGTGCAGGAGATCAGCTCCATCACCCGAAACCTTAAGATCATGGCAAAGGAAATGAATGTGCCCATCATCGCACTTTCTCAGCTGTCCCGTGCGGTGGAAAAGCAGGGCAACAATTCCAGCCACCGGCCCCAGCTTTCCGACCTGCGCGATTCTGGTTCTATCGAGCAGGATGCCGACTGCGTTCTGTTCCTGTACCGCGATTCCTACTATGCCAGCCAGAACCCGGACGGCGCTGAGGTGGATGCCGATACGGCAGAGTGCATCGTGGCGAAGAACCGTCACGGCGAGACCAGCACGGTGCCGCTGGCTGGGATGGTGCTCACACCCGCTTTATGGATGTGGACTTTAAACGCTGATGAACAATGAAAAAAATTCTGGCGCAGGTGCGCATGTTTGTTCTGCGAGAAAAGCTGCTTTGTCCGGGCGAGCCGCTGCACTTGGCTGCGGCAGTGTCCGGCGGGGCAGACAGCATGGCACTGCTGCGCATCCTGCTGGCCCTGCAGCCAGAATTCGGGTTTGTGCTTTCGGCCTGCCATGTGAACCACGGCCTGCGCGGCGAGACCGCCGACCGGGACGAAGCCTTTGTGCGGGCGGAATGCGCCCGGCTGGGTGTGCCGCTGCGGGTGTTCCATGCTGCAGAGATGGCCGACGAAGTGGGCCTGCCGTCGGAACATGCCGGGGAGGACTGGGCGCGCCGCCTGCGCTATGCCTGCTTTGCGCGTTTGTGCGGGGAGGGGATAGATGTCGTTGCAACGGCCCATACTGCAAATGATCAGGCTGAGACCCTGCTGCTGCGGCTGGCCCGGGGCACGGGGCTGCACGGTGCGGCAGGCATCCGGCCAAAGCGCGGGTGCTACCTGCGGCCATTGCTGGCCCTTACCCGGCAGGATACCGAAAGTTTCTGCCGCGCAGCCGGGCAGGCATGGGTCACAGATGAGACGAACGCGACCGATGCCTATGCCCGCAACCGGGTGCGCCGTGCGGCGCTGCCTGCGCTGCAAAGCACCAACGGCGCAGCGGCGGAAAACCTTGCCCGCTTCTGCGAGAAGGCAGCCCGCGCGGATGCCTATTTTGCCCGGAAGGCCGAAGAGCTGCTTTCCGCTGCACGTCTGGATGCGGCACAGGCTGCCATCAAAAGCCCGGAAGCCTGCACGGTGTGGCGGCTGGGCCCGCTTTCCGCTGCGGATGCGCTTATTTTGGAGGCAGCCATGCATTCGCTGACGGCTCCCGTGCGTGACGCAGAGGAAAAATATGTGCAGCTGCTGTGCGGCCTTGTGCGGCGCGGCAGCGGTGCGGTACAGCTGACTGACCGGGTGCGCTTTTGTGCCGGAGACGGATGCTTCTGGCAGGAGATTGTGCCGGAACGGCCCCGGCAGCAGGAAGACAAACGGCCGGAAAGCCAGCCCTTTCAGCCGGAAAAACAGGCAGAATACTGCCTTGCGGGCGGCTGGAAGGTGACTGCAGGGCTTTTTACGGCTGATTTTGAAGAAAAAATACAAGTCGTTCATAAAAAAGACTTAAAAAATCAGGCGGATTATGCTAGAATAACTACGTTGTATGCTGGTCTTGTCCTGCGCACCCGCCAGCCGGGAGATGTCTACCGCCCGGCGGGGCGAAGTGTACACAACCGGCTGCGCAAGTGGATGAACGAAACGGGCATCCCGGCCAGCCAGCGCGATCAGCTGCCACTGCTGGCGGCGGGCAGCGAAGTACTGTGGGTCTGCGGTGCGGGCTTTGCCGAGGGCCTTGCCCCGGATGCAGACACTGCGCAGGTGCTGCAGATGGAAATGGAACATAGGGAGGAAATAACATGAGTATGCATGATGATATCAAGACTGTTCTGGTCAGTGAAGAAGAGTTAAAGGCAAAGGTTGCTGAGCTGGGTGCCCAGATCAGCAAGGATTACGAGGGCAAGAACCTTGTTCTGGTGTCCATCCTCAAGGGCTCGGTGGTGTTTATGGCCGACCTGATGCGTGCGGTGAGCATTCCCTGCAGCATCGATTTTATGGTGGTGTCCAGCTACGGTGGCAGCAACACTGTTACTAGCGGCCTTGTAAAGATCATCAAGGATCTGGACGGTGATCTGTCCGGCAAGGATGTGCTGATCGTGGAGGATATTCTGGATACCGGCGTCACCCTCTCGAATCTGGTGCCCATGCTCAAGATGCGCAACCCCAACTCGGTAAAGATCTGCACCATTCTGGACAAGCCCAGCCGCCGCAAGGCCGATATCCAGCCCGACTACGAGGCTTCCAGGTGCCGGACGAGTTCGTGGTGGGCTACGGTCTGGACTACGATGAAAAATACCGCAACCTGCCTTATGTGGGTGTGCTCAAGCCTGAAGTCTACGAGAAGTGATTTCTCACACTATAATTCATCCAAGAACTGGAGTTGATTTTTTTGCAATCCAAAAGACCCCGTTTCAATCCGCTGATCCTTGCTCTGGCGCTGGCAGCGGTGCTGATGGTCTGGTCGGTGCTGGGCGGCACCGGCGCTGCCAGCAGCTCTTCCATGGAATATTCCACGGTGGTGCATTATTTTGAAAGCCTGCAGGTCACGCAGTTCTCGCTGGACCTGAACACCGGCGTCATCACCATGAACCTCAAGGAAGGCGGCAAGAACAACCTGCCCTTGCCCGATACCACGTCCCAGAGCACCACGCAGGCCACCGGCGGACTGCTGAGCGGTATGCTGTCCTCCTCGGATGAGGATACTGCTGCGCAGAAGAACAGCGACGGCACTGTGACGGTGCGCTACAAGCTGCCCTATGCATCCATGTTCGTCAAGTATGTAGGCGACTACATTGCCGCCTATGACGAAGCAAACCCGGATGCTCCCATGGTGTACGATTATACCCCTGTCAAGGAAAACATCCCATGGATGGAGATCCTGTTCTATCTGGCAATGCTGGGCTGCACCGGCTTCCTGTTGTTCTCCATGATGCGCGGCGGTGCTGGCGGCGGCGGGATCATGAACGTTGGCAAAGCAAGGTGAAGGACGAGCACGAGAACCAAAAGACAGCCACCTTTGCCGATGTTGCCGGTGAGGACGAGGAAAAGGAAGAGCTGAAAGAGGTCGTGGAGTTCCTGAAAAGCCCGGAGAAGTTCAACACTCTGGGCGCACGCATTCCCCACGGCGTGCTGCTGGTAGGCCCTCCGGCACCGGCAAGACCCTGCTGGCCCGCGCCTGCGCAGGCGAGGCCGGTGTGCCTTTCTATTCCATTTCCGGCTCTGACTTTGTGGAAATGTACGTCGGCGTGGGTGCATCCCGCGTGCGTGACCTGTTCGATAAGGCAAAGAAGTCCATGCCCTGCATCATCTTCATTGATGAGATCGATGCTGTGGGCCGTCAGCGCGGTGCCGGTCTGGGCGGCGGCCACGATGAACGCGAGCAGACCCTGAACCAGCTGCTGGTGGAAATGGACGGCTTTGAGGCCAACGACGGCATCATCGTCATGGCGGCCACCAACCGTGCCGACATTCTGGATAAGGCCCTGCTGCGTCCGGGCCGCTTTGATCGTCAGGTCTATGTGGGCCTGCCGGATGTCAAGGGCCGTGAGGAGATCCTCAAGGTCCACACCAAAAAGAAGCCGCTGGCCCCGGATGTCTCTCTCAGGGTCATTGCACAGCGCACCGCAGGCTTTGCGGGCGCAGACCTTGAGAACCTTGTCAACGAAGCGGCTCTGCTGGCTGCACGCCGCAACCGCAAGGCATTACCATGGAGGATATCGAGGAAGCTTCCATGAAGGTGATGGCTGGCCCGGAGAAGAAGAGCCGCGTTGTGACCCCGGAGGAAAAGAAGCTGACTGCTTACCATGAGGCAGGCCACGCTGTGGCGGGCTTCTACTGCAAGCATCACCCCCGTGTGCACGAGATTACCATTATCTCGCGTGGTCAGGCTGGCGGCTACACCATGTACCTGCCCGAGAAAGACCGCAGCTACGTGACAAAGGGCGAAATGTTCGAGGATATCGTTTCCAGTCTGGGCGGCCGCGTGGCCGAACAGCTGATCCTGGAGGATATCTCCACCGGTGCTTCCAATGATCTGCAGCAGGCCACCAACATTGCCCGCCAGATGATTACCAAGTACGGCTTCTCGGAGCGGCTTGGCCCTGTGGTGTACGGTACCTCGCAGGAGGAGACCTTCCTGGGCCGCGATCTGGGTCAGGGCAAGGGCTACAGCGAGACCACCGCTGCCGAGATCGACGGCGAGATGCGGGATATCATCGATGAAGCCTACGAGACCTGCCGCCGCACCCTGACCGAGCACATCGATCAGCTGCACGCGCTGGCACAGGCCCTGATGGAACGCGAGAAGCTCAACGAGCAGGAGTTCAACACCATTATGGCGGGCGGCACACTGCCCCCGCGTGAAGGCGATGAGCCGAAGCCGGAACAGCCTGCTCAGACCGTGCAGGCTGCCCCTGCAGAGACTGCTCAGCAGGCCGAAACTGCTGAATCTGCAGAGACCGCTGAGCCTGCCGAACAGGCCGAAACGGCCCAGCCGCTGCCGGAGACCGCTGCACCGGAAACGCCGGATGCACAGGACCCGCAGAACTGATTTGATCCAAACGGAAAGGAGCGAGTGTCGTGGAGGAAAATTTTAACCCGGTCGCACGGACCCGCGCAAACTATTACACCCCCGGCAGCCCGGTGCAGTTCGTCTGCGTGGAGCTGCTCAAGGGTGATGTCAGCGGGGAGCACGCGGTCTGCCTGACCTTCAAGAATATTTCCAAGGTGACCCTGACCGCGCTGGAGATCCACTTCAAGTGCAAGGGCGTGGACGGCGTGATCCTGTGCGAGGACCGGTTCGAGTACCGTGACTTGGAAGTAAAGCCCGGCGAACTGTTTGGCATGGACGATGCGGTGTTCGTTACCGCAAAGGCCATCACCAGCGTGGATGTTTCGCTGTGCAACGTGTACAACGGCAAGCGGGTGGTGCATCTGGACGGCATCAAGCGCGTGCGCCTGCCTGCCCCCAAGCGCCTGTCTGCTGAGCTGGAAAAGGCGCTGGAGACCCGCATGAACCGCCCGGAGCTGAAGTATCAGCCGCAGGTGTTTGAAAATGGCTGGTACTGCGCCTGCGGTGCCTTCCACCCGAAGGAGGAGGATACCGTGTACTGCTCGGAGTGCGGCTGCGACCGCATCCTGCTGCAGAACGCGCTGAACACCCTGCTGCAGCCGGAACAGCCTGCCCAGACCGAGCCGGAACTGGAAACGCCTCTTGCCCCGCAGGCCGAAGAGCCTACCCGCATTATGGGCGCAGCACCCGTGCAGGAGGAGCCGACCCGGATCATGGGTGCACCGTGCCGTGAAGCAGAACCACAGCCGGAAGAACCTGCTGCAGAGCAGACCCGTGTGCTGGATGCCGGAATGCGGACACAGTTCCCGGGCAGGGCATCTCATGCAGCTGCGGACGAAGGCACCCGTGTGATGTCTGCTGCAGCCCGCCGTGCACAGCCGATATCTCAGCAGCCGGAGCCTGCCTATGACGACGAGGAAGAATACGAGGACGAGCGTGACAGCGTGGCCGAAGCGCTGATCCGCTGGGTGCCGCCCATCACTGCCATTGTCTGTGCAGCAGTGGCACTGTGCGGCTTCGTGTATTACCAGTTCGTGCTGTAACACAAACAGCAGCGGAGAGGGCGGTATGCCTTCTCCGCTTTTTGTATGCCAGAAGAAGGGAGAACCATTATGCCGGAAGAAGCCTTACAGGCTGCCTTTGAGATCAAGACTGCCTGCGATGAGATCAGCCGCCGCCTGCTGCGCTGGCACTGGGAGCACAAACCCGGTGCGCACAGCTTGGTGCATTGCTGGATCACGTTGCACAGCGCCAGCAGGAAAGCCCGGACTACTACGACCGTATGCCGGATCTTTCCGGCAAAAACAGCTGGCAGCAGCTGGATACCACCATTTGTATGCGGGTTCTGCTGGACCCGGAAAAGGATGCCGCCAAACCGCTGGACCTGCTGGGCAATACCAGCGATCCGGGTGCGGCCCGCCGCGCCTGCAATGCTGTGCGCACCGCCCGCAACGAAGCCGCCCACGCCACCGATCACACCGATGCCGCTCAGGCGGCGATCCTGTTCAATGAGGCGGTGGAGAGCTTGGAAGACGGCTATGTGGGCACGGCTTTCCGCGAGAATGAACTTGCCCGCTATTACCGCGATGCAGAAAATTATCTGGCGCGCTGCGGCGCAAAGGAACCGATCGCATCCAGCCGTGCGCCGGAAGAAAAAACGGCTGCGCACGAGCCAGCCCGCCAGAGCACAAAGCAGGGCCAGAACCGCAGCACCCAGAGCCGCAAAACGGCCGGCAGCCGTTCCTCCGGCAGCAGAAGCACCACAGCGCGCAGCAGCTCGGCCAAAAGCCGCAGCACGGCAGGCCGCAAAAAGAAACAGAGAAGAACTGGCAATAAAACCGTGTTCATCGTTCTGCTGGTGGTCCTGCTGCTGGGGCTTGCCGTGCGTGCATGGAGCATGGGCGCAGCCTGACCGCCTGTAATTCCCTGCTTCTCAGAAAAAAGCCGTCTTTTGTACACAGTTGCCAGAAAAACAAAAATGCGTTCGGAATAAACCGGGAAAAGCGCATCTTGCGGGATGGGTGAAAGCGGTTTATAATAAGCATGAAAACGTTTACACATAACAATGCATCCCAAAAGAGAGAAGTACTGCAAATGACCATCAGTGATATTGCAAAAATGGCGGGTGTATCCAGTGCGGCGGTCAGCCGCTACCTGAACGGAGGCCCCCTGAGCGAACAGAAGAGGGCTGTCATCCACGAGGTAGTGGAAAAGACCGGCTACCGCCCGGATACCGCCGCCCAGACTCTGCGCACCGGAAAAGTGAATCAGGTGGGGGTGATCGCTCCCAGCATCGGTTCCCAGTCGGTGGGGCAGATCACGGCAGGCATTGCCAGTGAGCTGGATGCAAAGAGCTATCTGATGCTGCTGGGAAACACCGAGCTGGACGCCCAACGGGAATTGGGCTATCTGACTGCCATGCAGCGCAACCACGTGGCGGGCATCATCCTGCTGGGCAGCTATTATACTCCTCAACTGGCGCAGGCGCTGAAAAACTGCCGTGTGCCGGTGGTGGTAACAGGCCAGCGTTTTCAGGATGTGGCCTGCGTGTACAACGACGACCGCACTGCAGCCCGGGAACTTGCCCAGCGGATGCTGGACCATGGCCGCAAAAGGATCGTTTATATTGGCGGTACAGAGCGGGACGATGCCACCGGCGTGCAGCGCCGTGAGGGCGTGCAGGATGCGCTGAACGCTGCCGGACTGAACGGCGAACAGATGCCCCGCATCTGCTGCAACGCCTTTACCATGGAGGAGGGCCAGCGCTGTATGCAGGAACTGCTGGTGCGCTGCCCGGATCTGGACGGTGTGGTCTGCGTGACTGACACGGTGGCCTTTGGTGCTATGCGTGCCCTGCGGGAAGCAGGACGGCATGTGGGGCAGGATGTGGGTCTTGCAGGCGTTGGCGACAGCTGGGCTGGCAGCATGATGGAACCGGGGCTGGCCACGGTGCGCTTTTACCAGAAGCAGGTGGGGCAGGAGGCTGCCCGGATCCTGCTGCAGATGCTGGAAGAAAATGGGAGCAGCGGGCCTGTGCGTCAGGTGACGCTGGGCTATCAGATCGTGGAGCGAGGCTCCCTTTGATGATAAAGGATAAAAGTATGGGTCGTAAGCTGATTTTTCTGGATATTGACGGCACGCTGCTGCCGCCGGGTGATATGCTCATCCCGGAAAGCACTCTGGCTGCACTGGATCGCGCCAGAGCAAACGGACACAAGCTGTTTTTGTGCACCGGCCGCAACCACCGCATGACCGAACCGCTGCTGCGGCACGACTGCTTTGCGGGCGCAGTGTGCAGCGCCGGCGGCTATGTGCTGTGCGATGGAAAGACTCTGGTGGATATCCCCATGGAGCCGCAGCAGGCTGAAGGCGTGCGCGCGGCGCTGGAGCGCAATGGCGTGGAGTGCACGCTGGAAGCCCGGGATGCCACCTTTGGCGGAAGCAAGATGGCTGAGAGGTGGAAATTTATCCACAAAAAGAACGATGCACCGCTGAACAGCGAAGCGGAACGCTGGCGCAAAGCCATGGAAGAGGGCATGTCCATCCTGCCGCTTTCCGATTACAAAGGGGAACCGCTGTATAAGATCGTGTTCATTGCCGACCACGAGAGCGACCTTGCCGAGGCAAAGCAGCTCTATGCCGACCAGTTCGTGTTCTGCGAAAGCAAACTGGACCGTCTGACCGATGGCTTTGTGAATGGTGAGCTCATCAACCGCAAATTTAATAAGGGCACCGGAATCAAGGCCATCTGTGATCATCTGGGCTGCACGCTGGCAGATACCATCGGCTTTGGTGACAGCGATAATGACCTGCAGATGACCGATGTTGTCGGCATCAGTGTGTGCATGGCCAATGGCTCCGAAAACCTGAAAAAGCGGTGCGACCGCATTGCTCCCTCGGTATACGAGGACGGCATTGCAAAGGAGTTCAAGGCGCTGGGTCTGATCTGAAAAAAACAACAAAGGCTGCGGCAGGGATAAGACCCGGGCCGCAGCTTTTTGCTGCCACAGGGTTTTATAAAACGGAAAAACGTGGTAGAATAAACCAGAATGCCGGGTTCAAAGCCCGGCAAAAAGGGAGGAATTGAAATGCGTTCCGTTCTGGAAGTATGTGTGGACAGCACTGCCAGTGCACTGGCAGCAAAGCGCGGCGGTGCCAGCAGGTTGGAACTGTGTGCCGACCTGATCGTGGGCGGTACAACGCCCAGCCTTGCGCTGGTGCGTCAGGTCAAGGCGGAGACCGGCCTGCCGGTGCGTGCTCTGCTGCGGCCCCGGTTCGGAGATTTCTGTTACGACAGCTACGAGCTTGCCCAGATGGAACAGCTGGCCGCAGAGCTGGTGGAGGCTGGGGCGGATGGTATCGTGACCGGTGTGCTGACCCCGGAAGGCAGCTGGATGCGGAGGCCATGCGGCCCATTTATGCGGCTGCGCGCAGGGCAGCGGAAAAGGCAGGCCGTCCGGTGGCGTGTACCCTGCACCGTGCCTTTGATGTCAGCGCCGACCCCTTTGCGGCACTGGAAACGGTCCGGAGCATGGGCCTTTGTACCATCCTCACCAGCGGGCAGGCGGCGAGTGCCCCAGAGGGAGCGGAGCTTCTCGGCCGACTGGTGGAGCGGGCAGGGGACAGCGTGGAAATTCTGGTAGGTGCCGGTGTCACGGCACAAAACATCCCGGCACTGGCCGCACAGACCGGGCACATGCGTTCCACCTTTCCGGCAAGCAGGTGCTGCAAAGCCGCATGACCTTCCGCCGCGAGGGTGTGCCCATGGGGCTGCCGGGCTTTTCAGAGTTTGAGGTATGGCAGACGGGTGAAGAAAACATCCGTGCTGCACGGCAGGCACTGGATGCGATCAAGAACAACTAAAACAAAAGCGCTCTCCCAACGGAAACCCGGTGGGAGAGCGCTTTTTTATGATGATGAATTTGAAGGGTGAAGATAGCTTAGTAATGCAGCTCGTCGCCGGTCAGTGCTTCCAGCACCGGCAGCATGGCAGCGGCCTCGGCCTTGGCAGCGGCAGATCCATATCGCGGTAGTTGCCGCACTCCACTTCGCTGGCCCCGGGCACAGCGCCCTCAAAGCCAGCCATGAAGCGGAAGGATTCCACCGTCAGCTCCAGTGCCTCGGCGGGAGTCAGGCCGCGGGTGAGCAGATAGAAGCCGGTGCGGCAGCCCATGGGGCCAACGTAGATCACGCTGTCCTGAAAGGCGCTGTTACGTGCATAGGTGGCAAACAGATGCTCCAGCGTATGGGCGGCACCGGTGGACAGGTAATCGCCGTGATTGGGCCTTTTCATGCGGATGTCCCATGTGAGAACATCGCCGTCCTGACGGCTCAGATACATGCCGCGGTCCAGTTTGGTATGGTCAACACAGAAGCTTGCAATGCGTTCCATGAGTTTTTCTCCTTTGGCTTATGCCTGCAGGCGCTGCACGCTGCCGTGTGCGCAGTCCACAGCGACCATCAGGCCGTCACGGATGTGGCTGGTGGCACCGGCAGCACCCACAACGGTAGGCTTGAGCAGGGCCTTGCCGGCAATGGCAGCGTGGCTGTTCAGGCCCGGCTCTTCCACCACCAGAGCGGCGGCATCACGCACATAGCTCAGCATTTCGTTGCTGGTGGAGGGCACCACCAGCACCATGCCGGGCTTGAACTTTGCACGCACCTCTTCCAGCGTGCGGCAGACGCAGGCCTTGCCGGTGGCGCTGGTCACGTCGGCATTCTCGCGGCCAACGCCCACACCGGTAGCCAGACAGTTGCCTACCATGTGGATCTTGATCATGTTAGTGGTGCCGGACACGCCCACAGGCACGCCTGCGGTCACAACGGCCAGCTCACCGTTGTGCAGGTAGCCGTTCTCCTTGGCCAGAGAGGTGGACATCTCGATCAGCTCATCGGTGCTGTGTGCCAGAGGCATCATCAGCGGGGTGATGCCCCAGCTCAGGGCCAGCTGACGCTGCACCTGCTCCTTCATCACGCAGGCGATGATGGGCTGCTCCGGGCGGTACTTGCTCAGCAGACGGGCGGTGTTGCCGGACTCGGACACGGTGACGATGGCGGCAGCGTTCACGTCCTTGGCGGTCAGGCAGGCAGCGTGTGCAGTTGCATCGCTCACGCTGATCTTGCCGGTGTTCTCGGTGAGGGGAACAAAGCGGGCGTGATTCTCCTGCTCGGTGCGCTCAGCAATGGCAGACATGGTCTTGAGGGCCTCCACGGGGTAAGCACCGGCAGCAGTCTCGCCGGAAAGCATGATGGCAGAGGTGCGTCGTAGATGGCATTTGCCACGTCAGAGATCTCGGCGCGGGTGGGACGGGGGTTCACGATCATGCTGTCCAGCATCTGGGTAGCGGTGACGATGGGCTTGCCAAAGGAGAAGGAGCGCTCGATGATATTCTTCTGAATGCCGGGCAGCTCGGTAAAGTCAATCTCAACGCCCAGATCGCCGCGGGCCACCATGACAGCATCGGCTGCAGCCAGAATGCTGTCGATGTTGTTCACGCCCTCACGGTTCTCGATCTTGGCGATGATGCGGATATCGGAATCATACTCGTTGAGCAGGTTGCGGATATCGTACACATCCTGTGCGGTGCGCACGAAGGAAGCAGCGATGAAGTCAAAGCCCTGCTGTGCGCCAAAGATGATATCGTCGCGGTCGCGCTGGCTCATATACGGCATGGACAGATGCACGCCGGGCACATTGACACCCTTCTTGTTCTTGATCTTGCCGTTGTTCAGCACCTTGCACACGATGTCGGTGTCGTTCACGGTGACGATCTGCAGCTTGATCAGGCCGTCGTCCAGCATGATGGTGCCGCCGGGCTGCACATCCTGCGGCAGGTCCTTATAGGTGATGGAGCAGATCTCCTTGGTGCCTTCCACCTCGCGGGTGGTCAGGGTGAAGGTCTGGCCGGCTTCCAGCATTTCAGTGCCGTTCTTGAAGTCCTTCAGGCGGATCTCAGGGCCTTTGGTGTCCAGCAGGCGGCGACCGGCTTGCCCAGCTCTTCACGAATGGCTTTCAGCTTTTCAAAGCGGCCCAGATGCTCCTCGTGAGAGCCGTGGGAAAAATTAAAACGGGCAACATTCATGCCGTTGGCGACCAGCTCGCGCAGAACGCTTCCTGATCGGTGGACGGGCCCAGAGTGCAGATGATCTTTGTTTTTCTCATATACTTTTACTACCTCCAACTACAACTTCACATTCTCTATTTTGCGGCAGGCTGTCCGCTGTCATACAGGCAGCTGCACGCGACCAACGGGAAAAATCCCATGCTGTGGTACAAAAGCAGAAAAGTTCTGCTGTTCAAAACTTTTTCCATTTACTATTATATCCGCTTGGATACAATAGGGCAAGAAAAATTTCAAGCTGCGCTGCAATTTTTTTTGGCAGCTAAGATGCCTCTGCCACGAAATAACGCAGCAACGAATAAAAACGCAAAAACGCTTCGTCGGATTGTGAACGAAATGACGAACATTTTGGTGAAAATGACGGATATTTGCAGCACAGCAAAAACGCTTGCATCCGGCACAGGATTTGCTTATAATGATAAGTAAAGATAGTATCACTTATCCGGGGCAGGTCCCCGGAAGAAATGGAGAAAAAACGATATGGAAAAGCGTGTTTTTCTGATCGTCCTCGACAGCTTTGGCATTGGCGCAGAGCCGGATGCCGCAGCGTTTGGCGATGAGGGCACCAACACCCTGGGTGCCATTGCAAAACACCCCAACTTCAACTGCCCCAATCTGCAAAAGATGGGCATGTTCAACATTGATGGCGTGACCGCAGGCGAAAAGACCGCAGCGCCCATCGGCTCCTTTGCCCGCCTGCAGGAGCAGAGCATGGGCAAGGATACCACCATTGGTCACTGGGAGATCGCCGGTGTGGTAAGCCCCAAGCCGCTGCCCACCTTCCCAAACGGCTTCCCGGATGAGCTGATCCACGAGTTTGAGGAAAAGACCGGCACAAGGTGCTGTGCAACAAGCCTTACTCCGGCACGCAGGTGCTGAAGGATTACGGCGAGCAGGCCATGAAAGAAAACGCCCTTATCGTCTACACCAGTGCCGACAGCGTATTTCAGGTGGCCGCCAACGAAGAGCTGGTGCCGGTGCATGAGCTGTACCGCTACTGCGAGATCGCCCGCGAGATGCTCAAGGGCGAGTACGGTGTGGGCCGCGTGATCGCACGCCCCTTCCTGGGCCACACTGCGGATACCTTCTACCGCACCACCAACCGCCACGATCTGAGCCTCAAGCCGCCCCGCGCTACCATGCTGGATCTGCTGAAAGATGCTGGCAAGGATGTGATCGCTGTGGGTAAGATCTTTGACATCTTCGACGGTGAGGGTGTGACCGAGAAGATCAAAACCACTGGCAACACCAATGGCATCGCCTTTACCAAGCCCTGCAGACCCGCGACTTTGAGGGCCTTGCCTTTGTGAATCTGGTGGACTTCGATATGCTCTACGGCCACCGCCGCGATGTAGCAGGCTATGCCGCCGCTGCCACCGAGTTTGACAGGTTCGTGGCCGACTTCATCCCCGGAATGCGGGAGGGCGATCTCCTCATGGTCACCGCTGACCATGGCTGCGACCCGTCCTATACCAAGACCACCGACCACACCCGCGAGTATGTGCCGTACCTGATCTGCGGCAAGGGCGTGAAGTCTGGCGTTGACCTTGGCACCCGTCTGTGCTTTGGCACCATCGCCCAGACCATCTGCGAGTATCTTGATGTGGATGCTTCCTCTCTGGACGGCAAGAGCGTCTGGAACGAGATCAAGGCATAATTATTTTGAATGAAAAAGCCGCCTGCATTGGTTCAAGATGCAGGCGGCTTTTTTATGCAGTTTATCGGCACGGACTTTCTGGTGAAAAAGCAAAACAGGAAATGACCGCAGTCGTTTCCTGTTTTGCAAATAAAAAATATTTCCGCGATAGAGTCCGGGGCTTGCGCGGAGGACATTTTAAATCGTCAGGCCGCGTCGTTCTGCTGCGAAGCAGCATCCTGAATGGCACCCCAGATGGAGGAAGCCGCATTATAAATAGAGGATGCAGCCTGTTCCACCTCTTCCTGTGTGGGCAGGGAGATGGACGGTGCTTCTCCGGCCGTATCACCGCTGCCGGTCTCGCCCTCGGCGGGGACCTCCGGCTCCTGCGGCTGGGTGTCGGCAGGCTGCTCTGCAGGCTGGTCAGCCGGGACGGTCTCTTCCGGCAGGCTGTCGGCGGGCACTTCCTCGGGAACGCTCTCCGCAGGCACCTCCGAAACAGCGGCGTTCGGGTCGGTGGTGGGGGTGAACACCTCGGTCTTTTCCGGCTTCTGGGTGGTGTCGGCAACGGTGCCCTCACCGCCCAGCACGGACGCGATCATTTCCTTGGCCTTGCTCACAGAAGCATCGTCCGGTTTCATGACGTAGAGCTTCTGTCCCTTGGCAGAGTAGCACTTGGTGCTGCTGGAGCTTGTGCCGGTGACGGTGTAGCTTTCAATATCCCACTCGGCAAAGTCGCTCAGCTGCATCCGTACCAGCGCACTGATCTGATCCTGCGAAAAGCTGGTGACGAAGCAGTCGGCTGCGGCATCCATGATCTTGGAAAAGCCCATCAGCAGGGCAGGGGACTTGATCTTGTTCAGCATGGCATCGATCACCTTCATCTGGTTGATGCCGCGCTGGATATCGCCGGATGCAAAGGCGTGACGCTCACGGGCAAAGGCCAGAGCGGCCTTGCCGTCCAGATGGTTCCAGCCCTCCACAAAGGTGGTGGGGTCATAGTAGCCGGGGCTGCCCACCGAGGTGAACGCCTGATCGGAGTAGACATCCACGCCGCCCAGCGCATCGATGATGCTGATGAAGCCCGCAAAGTTGATGCGGATGTAATGGTCCACATTGACGCCGTACAGATTGCCCAGTGTGGCCATGCTGGTTTCCACGCCGTACAGACCGGCGTGAGTCAGCTTATCCTTGCTGTCAGTGCCGGCAAGGTCTACGTAGTAGTCGCGCGGGGTGTTGATCAGGGCCACCCTCTTGGTGACAGGGTTCACGGCAGCAAGGATATTCACGTCGCTGCGGGCATTTTCGGTCAACTCGCCGCGGGTGTCCACGCCGCTGAGGTAGATCACAAACGGCTCCTTGGTGATCTTGTTGGCCTCGGCACCGGTGAGCAGGCCAGAGGTCATGCTGCCCAGGGCAGAAAGGCCCTGCTGGGCCCAGAAGCAGCCCAGCGCCATGGCAGCGCACAGGAACACCGAGAATACCCGGGCCACCTTGCCGGGAACATTGTACTCCTGACAGCGCTTTACCAGCAGCCACAAAAGCGCCAGCAGCGCGGCCAGAATGACCAGATACAGCACCGGAAGCATCTGGGTGCGCCACAGCTGCACCAGTGCCAGAATGCTTAAAATACCTTGTAAGATCAGCAAAATTTTCCCCCACTTGGAAGGTACTGCCACGCTCCATCCACGGGCGGATGGGCCTTGGGCGGTACGGGTGTGTTGTGCCGCTGCGCGGCGGCTTCTGGGGAGGCTGGGCCGGAGGCGGTGTGCTGGGCTGTTCCGGCGGCAGCTCGGAAAAAAACGCCGAGCTGTCTACCTCGATGGGCGCAGTATCCTCAGAGCCTTCCTTGCGGCTGATGTGCCGCAGAGAACGGTAATCTTCGTGGGAACGATCGTTTTCATCCATCATTCAAAACCACTCCTTTTTGTCAGGAAACAGGTACAATGGTCAGCACTGCACGGGCCGGAAGGCAGGTGGCGGTCTGATCTTCGTTGGAAAGCCAGCCAAAGCCTTCACAGATGTGATCCGGGCAGGGTGAATCCACGAACCGGGCTGCACCGTCCTTGATCTGGATGTGGACGGTATAGTAACCGGTGTCCACATCATAGGTCTCATCCACGTCCAGCGGCAGGTTCATGGTGGTGTTGTTGTCGCCGTAGATCAGCTCGGCCCGCAGTCCGGAGCCGGAAGCGTGCACGCGGCGTACCACCAGCAGCACAGCGGCAATGGCCAGAATGACCACGGCAAAGAGAAGATCGGTAAGCAGCTTTTTGTTTTTCATGCGTTAATCCTTGATTTGTAATTGTTCCAGCTCGGCCAGCCACAGTGCGGCACAGGCATCGCTGGGCATCCGCCAGTCGCCGCGGGGCGAAAGGGTCACGCTGCCCACTTTGGGGCCGTCGGGCAGGCAGCTGCGCTTGAACTGCTGGGCAAAGAACCGCCAGTAGAAGTTGCGCAGCCACTTGTACAGCACGCTGTCCGGGTACTCCGGCCGGCCTGCGAATGCAGTCTTTGCCAGCCGGAAGATCTTGGCCGGGCCAAAGCCGAAGCGCAGCACCTGATACAGGTAGAAATCGTGCAGCTCGTAGGGTCCCACAAGGTCCTCAGTCTTCTGCGCGATCTCGCCGTCCTTGGCAGGCAGCAGCTCCGGGGAGACGGGCGTATCCAGAATATCCAGCAGCACCGTGCGCAGAGCATCGGTGGCGGCAATGTCGGCTTCGTAGCGCACAAGGTGGCGCACCAGCGTTTTGGGCACACCGGCGTTCACACCGTACATGCTCATGTGGTCGCCGTTGTAGGTGGCCCAGCCCAGCGCCAGCTCCGAAAGGTCGCCGGTGCCCACTACAAGGCCTCCGGTGCGGTTGGCGGTGTCCATCAGCTCCAGCGTGCGCACGCGGGCCTGACCGTTTTCAAAGGTGACATCCAGCACGCTCTCGTCCTGACCGATGTCCGCAAAATGGCTGTGCACGGTGTTGGCGATATCGATCTCTTTAAAGGAGACCTGCAGCTCATCGCACAGGATCTCTGCATTGCTGCGGGTGCGCTTTGTGGTGCCAAAGCAGGGCATGGTCACAGCCAGCACATCCCGGGCGGGGCGGCCCAGCTGCTTCATGGCACGCACGGCCACCAGCAGCGCAAGACAGCTGTCCAAGCCGCCGGAAATGCCGATAACGGCGGTCTTTGCGTGGGCGTGTTCCAGCCGCTTTGCAAGGCCGTCCGCCTGCATTTTCAGAATCAGCTCACAGCGCTCGGCGCGGCGCTTGGGGTCGCCGGGCACAAAGGGTGCGGGGTCGATCCAGCGGGTCAGTGTGGTCTCTGCCGGTTCCAGATCGAACTCCACGGTCTGGTAGCCCTCGCCGCTCAGCTCAAAACTGGTGTTGCGGGCACGCTCGGCTTCCATGCGCTGGCAGTCGATCTCGGTCTCAGCACAGCCGCCGTCAAAGGGGGCGTTCTCCGCCAGAATAGTGCCGTTCTCGGCGATCAGGTCGTGGCCGGCGAACACCATGTCCTGCGTGCTCTCACCGTGCCCGGCGGAAGCATACAGGTAGCCGCACAGCAGGCGGGCAGACTGGTTGGACACCAGCGCCCGGCGGTACTCGGCCTTGCCGACGGTCTCATCGCTGGCGGAAAGATTTGCGATCACGGTCGCACCGGCCAGCGCGTGGAAGGTGGAGGGCGGCAGGGCGCTCCACAGATCCTCGCAGATCTCCACACCCAGCACAAAGCTGGGCATCTGGCGGCAGCGGAACAGCAGGGAGGTGCCAAAGGGCACCTGCTGACCACACACCTCCACCAGCTCCACCTCGGTGCTGCCCGGGGTGAACTGGCGCTTTTCGTAGAACTCGCCATAGTTGGGCAGATAGGTCTTGGGCACAAAACCCAGAATGCGGCCATGGCATAGCACGCGGCGCAGTTGTACAGCTTGCCGTGCACCAGCAGCGGCAGGCCCACCAGCGTGACAACGTCCAGTGCTTTTGTTTCATCAAGCAGGGTGCTCAGGCATCCAGTGCACCGGTCTGCAGCGTGCGCTGCAGAAACAGGTCGCCGCAGGTATAGCCGGTCAGGCAGAACTCGGGGAATACGGCCAGCTTTACGCCGCGGGCTGCGGCTTTGTGCAAAGCATCCGTGATCTGCCGGACATTATAGGCGCAGTCGGCCACCCGCAGTGCGGGAGAAAGGGCGGCTGCTTTCAAAAAACCATCTTTCATCGGAGGATTTCACATCCTGTCTGTTGAATTAAGGCCCCGGCGGAGACGTGCTCTGCGGGGTTTTGTTCAGTATACCACAAACCGGCCCAAACGAAAAGTGACAGTGTGGTTAAAGAAACAAAAAACGCTGCCTGCACACCGCAGACAGCGCTGAAAACAAAAGATGGAAAACGAGATAGACCGTAAGCCGGGTTCTGTATTAAACGACGATCTGTCTAGACCTGCCATTGCTGACAGGTTCGTGCCGCCTTCGGGACACGCGAGCAGCGCTGTACGTCCCATATAGGCGTTGCTTCCGGTAGGGTTTACAAAGCCGCATGGTCACCCATGCGCTGGTGAGCTCTTACCTCGCCGTTTCATCCTTACCGCATTGCTGCGGCGGTTTGTTTTCTGTTGCACTTTCCCTAAGGTCACCCTCGGCTGCCGTTAGCAGTTACCGTGCTCTGTGAGGCCCGGACTTTCCTCAGAGCGGTCAAAGCCGCCCCGCCGCCGTATGTTCCACTCGTTTTCCGTTCCTCATGATACCATAAAAAAGCAGGATTTGCAAGTAGAAGCCTTTTTTGATATAATATCTTATATATTTTTATGTTTTTTTGCGCAGGAGGTGGGGGTGCATATGCGGCTGTTTTTTACGGTGCCCGATACGCCGCAGACCCAAAACGGAGTGCTTCTGCGCAATTTTCTGCGCCAGTGTGCCGTTTCTACGGACCTTGCCCGTGCAGTCAAGTTCCGGGGCAGCGGCTTTTTTGCGGATGGAGAGCCTGTCCTTGCCAACCGCAGGGTGTACCCGGGGCAGACGGTCAGCTTTGAGCTGCCGCCGGAAGGGGAAGGCGTGGCCCCGCAGCCGGAGATCCCGGTAAACGTGGTCTATGAGGATGCCTTTGCAGTGGTGCTGGAAAAGCCGCCGCATCTGGCCGTGCACCCCACCCTGAACTACCCCTACGATACCCTTGCCAACGGGTATGCGGCATGGGCTGCGCAGCAGGGCATCAGCCCGGTGTTCCGCCCGGTGAACCGTATCGATAAGGACACCAGCGGCCTTGTTCTGGCTGCAAAGCACGCCTATGCTGCGCCGCTGCTGGCCCGGAATGTGGAAAAACTTTACTATGCCGTTGTGGAGGGAGAGCTGCCGCTGGGTCCGGGCGTGATCGACGCGCCCATTGGCCGCCAGGCGGAGAGCATCATTGGCCGCTGCGTGACCCCGGACGCAAGCCCAGCCGCACCGAGTATACCATATTAAAAGCAGAAAACGGCCTGAGCCTTGCCGCCTGTGTGCCGGTAACGGGCCGCACCCATCAGATCCGGGTGCATTTTGCGTCCATCGGCCACCCGCTGGCTGGGGATGACCTTTACGGCGGGAGCGGGAGCGCATTGGGCGGCAGGCGCTGCACTGCGCAAGGCAGAGCTTCCGGGTGCCGGTGTACACCCTGGTGGAGGGCGGAATCCGGGTGGAATGCCCGGCGAATGGAAATAACTGGAAGACTGCTGCGGCGGAAAGCCCGCTGCCGCAGGATATGAAACAGCTTTTTGGTGAAAAGTAAGTGAAAGAACCGCCCAAATTTTGTGACAATGCTTGTTTCAAAGACGGCAGGGTGTATAATAAAATAAGAATGTTGTGTGCATGAGCCTGCTGGAAAGGGCATGTGCGCCCAAGACCGCCGCCGTCTTATCCCGGCACCGTGTGTGCATTGGCGGCAAGGAAGGAGAAAAACCTTTTGATCGAAGACAAGACAAAGGAGCAGCAGCCCGCTTCACCGGTAAAACCGAAACGCGGCCAGAGGCTGCGCTCCCTTTGGGCACAGCTGCAATGCATGGGGCTTTTGCACCGGCACCGGCTGCGCCGTAAAACCCAGAATCATGTGAATGATTTTGGCAGAAAGCTTGCCCAGAATTCTGCCGTGCCAGTCATCGGGGAGACGCTGTATGCACTGGGCTATTCTACAGAGTATGGATTCGTCCGCGTTGGGCGCGGCCTGCGCAGCGGCTGGCTGTGGCTGTGGCAGGCATTTACGACACTGCTGGCAAATGCTGCGGCAATGGCGTTCCCGGGGGCAGCGCAGATGTTCCGGGACCTGTTCGGCCCGATCTGGCTGTTCTTCCGGGGCTGCGGTTCGCTGCTGGTGCACGCCCAACGGGTGCGGAAAGAAAAAGGCTTTGCCGCAGCCTGCAAAGCCAGCGTACATTACCTGACCAGCGGCGTGCGCCGCAACCTGAAAACACTGCCGCGCATGGCCATGTATGTGCTGCCGGTGTGCGCACTGGCCGTTATGGTGACCGTGTTCAACCATACCGTCCGCCAGCCTTATGCGCTGGAGGTGCAGGTGAACGGCCAGACCGTCGGCTATGTGGCCAATGAGGATGTGTTCAACTCGGCCCGTGAGGCGGTGCAGGAGCGTATCAACTACGCAGACACCGACCATGCAAAGTGGACCGTGGAGCCTACCTACACCGTTACCGTGGCCCACAAGACCATGGATGAAAACGAGATGGCGGACGCGATCCTGAAGAGCGCCAGCGACGAGATCAGCGAGGGCACGGCCCTGTATCTGGATGGCGAGCTGACCGCAGTATGCAGCGATGGTGTCAGCCTGCAGAGCTACCTGAGCAGCCTGCTGGAACCCTATGAGGACCCTGAGAACTCCAACGTGACCGTGGGCTTCAACAAGGAAGTCACGCTGGAAAACGGCATCTACTTCAACGACAGCTTTCAGGACGAAGCGGATGTGGAAAAGGAACTTTCCGGTGTGCAGCAGCAGGAAAAAATCTACACAGTGGGCACAGGCGACACGCTATGGAGCATCGCCCAGAAAAACGACCTCACCTTCCGTGAGCTGTGCGAACTGAATACCAATTTCAAGGGCGCGCCCCTGAACGAGAAATCTAACATTCAGGCCGGTGATGAGCTGATCGTGACCAAGCAGGAAGCTACGCTGGAAGTGCGCATCACCAAGGTGGAGACCTGGCAGGAGGAGATCCCCTATACCACCGAGACCACCACCTCCAACGAGTACACGGTGGGTACCAAGAAAACGGTGCAGAACGGTGTGAACGGCCTGCGTCAGATCACGGCGCAGCGTGTTTATAACACCGATGGCATCCAGCTTTCCCAGAAGATCCTGAGCACGGAAGTGGTGCAGGAGCCTGTCACGGAAAAGATCGTGAAGGGCACCAAAAAGGTGACCAGCAGCACCAGCTACATCACCGGCAGCGGTCAGTTCATCTGGCCGGTGCCCGGCTACCGGAACTGCTCGCGCTGGTACGGCGGCAGCCACAAGGGTGTGGATATCTGTGCGGCTGCCGGTACGCCCATCTACGCATCGGCGGGCGGCACCGTGACCAAGGCCGGCTACAACAAGGCCGGTGCCGGTACGGGTTATGGCTACTCCATCATCATCAGCCACGGCAGCGGCTACACCACGGTGTATGCGCACTGTCTGTCGCTGGCGGTGCACTCTGGTCAGTCGGTCAAGCAGGGCCAGCTGATCGGCTATGTGGGCAGCACCGGACGCTCCAGCGGCAACCACTGCCACTTTGAGATCCGCCGCAACGGCAGCTACATCGCGCCGCAGAATGTGTTCAACCGCAGAAAGTATAGGTAAGTTTGCAGAGGCTTTTTCTCCGGAGAAGGCCCATCTGCTGTATTATGTAACAGAAAAGGAGAGATGATCTTATGTCTACCCCTCACATCAGTGCTGAAAAAGGCGATTTTGCAAAGACCGTCCTGATGCCGGGCGATCCTCTGCGTGCAAAATTCATTGCGGACACCTTCCTCAAGGATGTGCGTCAGGTGACCGGCGTGCGCGGCATGCTTGGCTTTACTGGCACTTACGAGGGCCGTCCCATCAGCGTGATGGGCAGCGGCATGGGTATGCCTTCCATCGGCATTTATTCCTATGAGCTGTTCAAGTTCTACGATGTAGAGAACATCGTCCGCATCGGCTCTGCCGGCAGCTATACCGACAAGGCCAAGCTGTTTGACGTGGTGCTGGCCGCCGGTGCTGTGAGCGAGAGCAACTATGCCCGTGTGCAGAGCGGCTTTGAAGGGGACATCACGCTGCCCAGCCAGAGCCTGAACGACAAGCTGCGCGCATCTGCCGCAAAGCAGGGCATCCCCCTCATCGAGGGAAACATCCACTCTTCGGATGTGTTCTACCGTCAGCCCTCCGATGCAAAGCCCACCTACTGGGAAAAGCTGCGCGACGAGCGCGGCTGCCTGTGCGTGGAGATGGAGAGCTTTGCCCTGTTTGCCAATGCACAGGTGCTGGGCAAGAACGCTGCCTGCCTGCTGACCATTTCTGACAGCTTTGTTTCGCCGGAAATCACCACGGCAGAACAGCGCCAGAAGAGCTTTACCGATATGATGAAGGTAGCACTGGGTGCAGAATACTAAGCGTTAAAAACGCATTTCAGCGCGGTTTGCCTGCAAAAGGGCTTGCCGCGCTGTTTTCGACCCCTGAAAACCAAAAAAGGAGTGACGGATATGACAAACCTGACCCTGGAAGAAAAGAAGGAGCTCATCCGCATGGCACTGGCTGCACGGGAAAAAGCCTATGTGCCTACAGCGATTTTATGGTGGGCGCTGCCCTGCGCGCCAAGGATGGCCGCATTTTTACCGGCTGCAACGTGGAGAACGCTGCCTTTACCCCCACCAGCTGTGCAGAGCGCACGGCTCTGTTCAAGGCGGTGGCCGAGGGCGTGACCGAGTTCACCGACATTGCTGTGGTGGGCAGCCGCCGCGGCGAGGTGAACGAGCAGATCACTTCTCCTGCGGGGTGTGCCGCCAGGCTCTGTTTGAATTCGGCGGGCCGGAACTGAACGTTATCATGGCAAAGACACCGGAAGACTTTATCGAGCGCAGCATGGACGAACTGCTGCCCTTCGGTTTTGGCCCCTCCAATGTGGCGGGCAACCGTGCCGTGAAGTGACGGGATAAAAACGCAGAGGTGCACTGCAGGACAATAAAGTGACGGCAATACGTGCATTGTGTGCCAAAGCACAGAGAACGCACGGAACTACGGCAAATTTGTGCATAAATACTACTTTTGATAAAAACTTACAAAATTATTGTAAAGATTTTGTAATCGGAATTCGCTTGCATCTGACACGGCTTGCCGTTATACTTGAGCCAGTAAATGTGCAGTTCTGCGCATTTTATTTGTTTGACGCAATTTTATTAAAAATAAAAGGAGAGTTTGATTATGATGATTTCTCGTCGTAATTTCCTGGCTGTGGCTGGTGCCGCTGCCGCTGCCGCTGCTCTGACCGCTTGCGGCGGTTCTTCCGCTTCTTCTACCAGCACCGCTTCTTCCGCTGCTGCTTCTACTGCTTCCTCTGCTGCTGAGGGCGGTGAGAAGATCGTCAAGGTCGCTCTGACCTGCGATACCGGCACGATCGATGATGAGAGCTTCAACCAGGCATGCTGGACTGCTGTTTCCGGCTACATGGGCGATGACTGCCAGTACTACATTCCCGAGGCTGATGCTTCCGATGAGGACCGCGAGACCATGATCCGTCAGGCTGTCAACGACGGCGCTGATGTGATCGTCTGTGTCGGCTACCTGTACGGCGCTTCTCTGGCATGGGCTGCTGACCAGTATCCCGATGTCAAGTTCATCGCCATCGATGTGACTCAGGGCGATATCGGCACCGACGCTATCCCTGCTAACTGCTACTGCATCACCTTCAAGGAGGAGCAGGCAGGCTATCTGGCAGGCTACGCCATCGCAAAGGACGGCAAGACCAAGCTGGGCTTCCTGGGCGGCATGGCTGTTCCCGCTGTTATCCGTTACGGCTACGGCTTCGTGCAGGGCGCTGATGCCGCTGCTGCTGAGCTGGGCCAGAACATCGAGATCAACTACTTCTATGGCGGCCAGTTCTACGGCGATGCAAACATCACCTCCCGTATGGAGGCTGGTACTCCAACGGCACTCAGGTCGTCTTTGCCTGCGGCGGCGGCATCTACACCTCCGCTGTTGAGGCTGCTCTGAAGAACAATGGCTACGTCATCGGCGTTGACGTTGACCAGAACTACATCGGTGCAAACGGCGTTGCAGATGGCACCTACGCTTATAACCCGTTCATCACCTCTGCTATGAAGGGCCTGTCCGAGGCTGTCAACACTGCTCTGGCTGATATCGATGCCGGCAGCTGGGGCGACATCGCAGGTTCCAATGGCAACTTCGGTCTGGAGGACGGCGATTATATCGGCCTGCCCACCGATGCAGACAGCTGGAACTTCGAGTCCTTCACCACCGACGAGTACGAGGAAGTCAAGGGCAAGATCAAGAGCGGCGAGATCACTGTTGATAACAGCTCCGACGACGCTACCAAGCCCACCGTCAGCGAGTTCACCACCGTCAACTACATCCAGTAAGCTGTTGTCCGGCAGGCCTGCCTGCGGACGATCGATAGTTCTTTTCAAAGCGGGGCATCCTGTAACGGGGTGTCCCGCTTTTTTTTGTCTTCTATTGGCGTAATGCGGGAAAAATGCAGCGTACTCTTCGTGAAAAGAGTACAAAAGTAATACTATTGTCTGTGCTTTCTGCCAAAAAGCAAAAAAGACATGTGCAAATTGCCGCAAATCAGGTATAATGGAACTTAAAGAAGTATCGGTGTCGAAACGACACGAAAGGAGAGTGAGCAGATTGGCAGAGGATTTTGTGATCGAAATGCTCCACATTACCAAGGAGTTCCCTGGAATCAAGGCAAACGACGATATCACCCTGCAGCTGCGCAAAGGCGAGGTACATGCCCTGCTGGGCGAGAACGGCGCCGGCAAAAGTACACTGATGAGCGTGCTGTTTGGCCTGTACCAACCGGAAGCTGGTCAGATCCGCAAAAACGGCAAGGAGGTTGTCATCCGCAACCCAAATGATGCAAACGCACTGGGCATCGGCATGGTGCACCAGCACTTCAAGCTGGTGGAATGCTTCAGCGTGCTGGACAACATCATTCTGGGGGTGGAACCCAACAAGATGGGCTTTTTGCAGAAGGCCGAGGCACGCAAAAAGGTGATGGCCCTGAGCGAAAAGTACGGCCTGCGCGTGGACCCGGATGCACTGATCAGCGATATCTCTGTTGGTATGCAGCAGCGCGTTGAGATCCTGAAGATGCTGTACCGCGACAACGAGATCCTGATCTTCGACGAGCCTACCGCAGTGCTGACCCCGCAGGAGATCGACGAACTGATGGAGATCATGCGCGGGTTCAAGAAGGAAGGCAAGTCCATCCTGTTCATTACCCACAAGCTCAACGAGATCATGGCGGTGGCAGACCGCTGCACTGTTCTGCGCAAGGGCAAGTATATGGGCACCGTGGACATCAAGGACACCACCAAGGAAGAGCTTTCCCGCATGATGGTTGGCCGTGATGTGCAGCTGCAGGTGGACAAAAAGCCCGCAGACCCCGGCAGGGTGGTGCTGGATGTGGAAAACGTTACCATGCACAGCGCCCAGCACAAGAAGGACGCAGTCCGGAATGTCTCTTTTCAGGTGCACGCCGGTGAGATCGTCTGTCTTGCCGGTATCGAGGGCAACGGTCAGACCGAGTTCGTCTACGGCCTGACTGGTCTGGAAAAGATCAGCAGCGGCAAGATCACACTGGACGGCAAGGACATCACCAACGAGTCCATCCGTCAGCGTTCCAAGGACGGCATGAGCCATATCCCGGAGGACCGCCACAAGCACGGCCTTGTGCTGGACTACAGTCTGGAAAATAACATGGTGCTGCAGCGCTACTGGCAGCCCGAATTCCAGAAGGGCGGCTTTATCCGCAGCGATAAGGTGCGCGAATATTCCGATAAGCTCATTGCCCAGTACGATGTGCGCAGCGGTCAGGGCAGCCTGACCACCGTGCGCAGCATGTCCGGCGGCAACCAGCAGAAGGCCATCATTGCCCGTGAGATCGATAAGGACCCGAAGCTCTTGGTGGCGGTCCAGCCAACCCGCGGTCTGGACGTTGGTGCAATTGAATACATCCACCGTCAGATCGTGGCCGAGCGCGATAAGGTACGGCCGTGCTGCTGGTCAGTCTGGAGCTGGACGAGGTGATGAACCTGTCCGACCGCATCCTTGTGATGTACGAGGGCGAGGTCGTGGGCGAATTTGACCCCAAGACCACCACCGTGCAGGAGCTGGGCCTGTATATGGCAGGCGCACGCAAGCAGGGAAAGGAGAGCAAATAACACATGAACAAGAAAAAACTTTCCCACAGCAGTCTGAACAGCTCCATCACCAGTGTGCTGGCTGCTCTGCTGTGCATCCTGATCGGCCTTGTGGTCGGTTTTCTGGTGCTGCTGGCCATCAACCCGGCCCACGCATGGGGCGACGGCTTTGTGCGCATCCTGAAGGGCGGCTTCCATGACGCACCCTACGGTGTCGGCAAGGAGCTGGCAAATGCGGCTCCCCTCATTATGACCGGTCTGTCCGTGGCCTTTGCCTTCAAGACCGGCCTGTTCAACATCGGTGCGGCGGGTCAGTATACGCTGGGCGCTTACGGCGCTCTGTACTGCGCCATCATGCTCAAGCTGCCGTGGTTCGTCTGTCTGATCGCAGCCACCATTCTGGGCGGCATCTGGGGTGCGATCCCCGGCTTCTTCAAGGCCTACTTCAACATCAACGAAGTCATTACCTCCATCATGTTCAACTGGATCGGCCTGTATCTGGTCAATGAGCTCATTTACCAGAACGGCACCGGTCCCATGTACGATGTGCGCAACACCCGTACCATCAACATCAGCAAGAACGCCGATTACGCTCAGTCCATCATCCCGGATTTCGGCCTGAACAAGCTGTTCCAGACCAACAGCACCACCATCGCCATCTTCCTGGCGGCAGCAGTGGCAGTTCTGATCTGGGTGGTGCTGAACAAGACCACCTTCGGCTACGAGCTCAAGGCAGTCGGCCTGAACAAGAGCGCTGCCCGCTACGCCGGCATCAACGAGAAGAAGAACATCATCCTCTCCATGGCCATTGCCGGTGCGCTGGCCGGTTTTGGTGCGGGCCTGTACTATCTGTCCAATGTGTCCCAGTGGAACCCGCTGAACTCCACCAGCCTGCCGACAATGGGCTTCAACGGCATTTCCGTTGCACTGCTGGCGAGCTCCAACCCCATTGGCACCATTTTCTCGGCAATCTTCATTTCCCATATCTCGGTGGGCGGCTCCTTCCTTTCCACCAAGTATTACCCCACTGAGATCTCGGACCTGATCAGCGGTATCATCATCTACCTGTGTGCATTCTCCATGCTGTTCCGCGGCAAGATCCACGCACTGCTGTTCAAGAATGCCGATAAAACCAATGTGAACGCAGAGCCTGCTGCTCCTGCAAAATCTGCAACCGAAAAGGAGGGCAAGTGATATGCTGCTTCTGATCAAATATACACTGCTGTATGGCATCGTTCTGATGCTGGTGGCACTGGGCGGTATGTTCAGTGAGCACTCCGGCATCATCAACATTGCACTGGAAGGCATCATGGTCATTGGCGGTGTGGCGGGTGTTCTCACCCTGACCATGCTGCCTGCCGAAATGCCGGTCTTCCTCGTGGTGCTGATCTCTGTTCTGGTGGCGGCACTGGCCGGTATGGTGTACAGTCTGCTGCTGGCCTTTGCCTCCATCAACCTGAAGGCGGATCAGACTATCGGCGCACGGCCCTGAACCTGCTGGCCACGGCCATCGCGGTGGTCCTTGCCAAGAATTTCAGCGATAGCGGCAGTGCAAAGCTGAACTACACCAACAGGCCCTTCCTGTTCAGCATCGGCGGGCTGGAGCTGAGCATTTTTGTGCCGCTGGGCATCATTCTGCTGATCATCAGCTATGTAGTGCTGTACAAGACCCGCTTTGGCCTGCGCCTGCGTGCCTGCGGCGAGCATCCGCAGGCAGCGGACTCTGTGGGCATCAATGTCTACAAGATGCGCTATGCCGGTGTTGTCATTTCCGGTGCACTGGGTGCGATCGGCGGTATGGCCTACATTGTGCCCCCGGTGCAGACCTGGAACTTTGAGGTGGGCGTGGCCGGCGCAGGCTTCCTTGCCATGGCTGTTATGATCTTTGGCCAGTGGAAGCCCTTCAACATCTTTGGCGCAGCCATGTTCTTTGCTGTGTTCAAGAGTCTGGCAAACATTGCAGACTCCACCTTCCTGGCACAGCTGCACTGGTCCAGCAACATCTACAACATGATGCCGTTCGTGGCGTCCATGATCATTCTGGCGTTTACCTCCAAGAACAGCATGGCACCTAAGGCAGAGGGCATCCCCTACGACAAGGGATCCCGCTAAAACGACGGTTCGTGTTCCCAAAACAAGGACGCAGCTGCTTTTCCGGGCGGCTGCGCCCTTTTTGGTTTAAAATTGGGCAAAGTTTACAGAATGATACTTGCTTTTGTTTGGAATTTTGCTATACTATATCTTATAATGTCGTACTATTGAAAAAACGAGGAGCGTGATACGATGCGCGTTTATGATCTGATCGCAAAAAAGCGTGACGGCGGTACGCACAGCCGTGAGGAGCTGGAGCAGATCGTCAATGGCTATGTCAGCGGAGAAGTGACTGATTACCAGATGGCTGCATGGATGATGGCTGTCTATCTGCGCGGCATGACCGATGAAGAGACCGCAGAGCTGACCGATGTGATGGCTCACAGCGGTGTGATGGTGGATCTTTCGCCCATTCCGGGCATCAAGGTGGACAAGCACTCCACCGGCGGCGTGGGCGACAAGACCACGCTGGTCATTGCCCCCATCGTGGCGGCCTGCGGCGTGAAGATCGCCAAGATGAGCGGCCGGGGCCTTGGCCATACCGGCGGCACCATCGATAAGATGGAGAGCGTGCCCGGCACCAGAACCGCCCTCTCACAGGAGGAGTTCTTTGCGCAGGTGAACAGGATCGGCCTGTCGGTCATTGGCCAGAGCGAGGGCATTGCCATTGCCGACAAAAAGATGTACGCCCTGCGGGATGTGACCGCAACCGTCAGCTGCATCCCACTCATCGCATCCAGCATCATGTCCAAGAAACTGGCTTCCGGCTCGGATGCCATCCTGCTGGATGTGACCACCGGCACTGGAGCTTTTATGAAAACGGTAGACCAGAGCATTGAGCTGGCTAAGCTGATGGTATCCATTGGCACCCATCACGGCCGCCGGGTGGCTGCATGATCACCGATATGGACACCCCGCTGGGCCATAACATTGGCAACAGTCTGGAAGTCATGGAAAGCATGGATGTGCTCAAGGGCCATGGCCCCGCCGACCTGACCGAGGTCTGCCTGCAGCTGGCGGCGAACATGCTGGTGCTGGCCGATAAGGCACTCCTGCCGAGTGCCGCGCCATGGCCGAGGCGGTGATCGCCGACGGCTCTGCCTTTGCAAAGTGCAAGGAGATGTTTGCGGCACAGGGCGGTGATACCCGCGTGCTGGACGATTACAGCCTGTTTGAGCAGCCCGCGGCAAGCTTTGAGCTGCTGGCAGAGCAGGACGGTTACATTGTGGCGAACGATGCGAGAAGATCGGCTCTGCAGCGTGCTGCTGGGTGCGGGCCGACAGAAAAAGGGCGACCCGCTGGATTTTGCCGCCGGCATCACCCTGCATAAAAAGCGCGGCGACTACGTAAAGAAGGGCGAGAGTCTGGCTACCTTCTACGGCGCAGCCGATAAGTTTGAGCTGCCGCCGCCGAGTACGCAGCGGCCTTGGATACGGCCCTGAGAAGCCGGAGGAAGCCCCGCTGGTGTATGCCCTTGTAACGAAGGACGGCGTGGCGCGCTATTAAATGAAATAAAAGCTTCCGGGACGGTATCTCCCGGGGCTTTTTTGCGTCATTTGGCAGGTTTTTGTTGCATAATGTGGAAAACAGTGGAACTTTGGCAGGAGATATGGTATACTATGATGGATTTGTGCTGTCCCGGCGGAAGGGACGCGGAAAGAGAAAGGACTTGTTATGAAGATCATTCTGGTGGGCGGCGGCAAGGTTGGTACCGCGCTGGCGCGGCAGCTCAGTGAGGAAGACCATAATGTGACCATTGTGGATACCAACAAAGCGCGTGTGGAGCACCTGACTGAAAGCTACGATGTGCTGGGCATCGTGGGCAACGGTTCCTCGATCACCACGCTGGCAGAGGCCGGCATTGAAGACGCGGATGTGTTCATTGCCGTGACCGGTTCGGATGAGCTGAACCTGCTGTGCTGCATGTTTGCCAAAAAGGCGGGCCACTGCCATGCAATTGCCCGTGTGCGCAACCCGTCCTACAGTCATGAGCTGGACTTTATCAAAAAGCAGATCGGCATTTCGGCCATCATCAATCCGGAAATGGCTGCAGCAAAGGAGATCTCCCATCTGCTGCGCTTCCCGGGTGCAAGCAAGATCGACACCTTTGCAGACGGCCGTGTGCGGCTGATCAAGTTTGCACTCACTGCAGAGCAGGGGCTGGATGGCGTGGCCATCCGCGAGATTCCCACCCGTCTGAAGAGCGACATTCTGGTGTGTGCAGTGGAGCGCAGCGGCGGCGTGATCATTCCGAACGGTAACTTTGTACTGCAGAACGGCGATCAGGTCACCTTCCTTGCAACACAGGATAAGGCCCACGAGTTCTTCCAGCGCATCCACCTGCCGGTGCGCCCGGTGCGCAATGCCTTCATCGTGGGCGGCGGTGCCATCGCCTTCTATCTGAGCCAGGAGCTGCTGGAAAACCACGTGCGTGTGCGCATCGTGGAGCGCGACCCTGCCCGCTGCATGGAGCTGGCCGAGCAGCTGCCCGGCGCACAAATCCTGAACGAGGACGGCTCCAACCGCGAATTCCTGCTGTCCGAGGGCATGGAGTCCACAGAGGCTTTTGTGGCCCTGACCAACATCGACGAGGAGAATGTGCTGCTGACCCTGTTTGCCAAAAAGCACTCCAAGGGCAAGCTGGTCACCAAAGTCAACCGTCTGGAATTTGATGATATTCTGGCCGGTCTGGATCTGGGCAGCGTGGTCTACCCCAAGTACATGACCTGCGATTACATCGTGCAGTATGTGCGTGCACTGCAGAACGAAGCGGGCAGCAACATCAAGACGCTGTACCGCATTCTGGACGACCGCGTGGAAGCGCTGGAATTTACCGTCCACGAGAAGAGCGCTGCCACCGGTGTCCCCCTGAGCCAGCTGCACCTGAAAAAGAATCTGCTGCTGTGCTGCATCACCCGCGGCCATCAGATCCTGATCCCGCGCGGCGGCGACCAGATCCAGGTGGGCGACAACGTTATCGTGGTCACGCTGGAGCATGGTCTGCATGACCTGCGCGATATTCTGGACAAGGGCGCAGAGGGTTGACGGAGGCAGACTATGAATTATGCGATCGTTTTCCGTCTGCTGGGCTATGTCATGCTGATCGAGGGTGCGCTGCTGCTGCTGCCCGCAGCGGCCAGCTGGATCTACGGCGAATGGTTCGTGCTGGGCGTGTTTCTGATCACGGCGCAGTCAGCGCCGCCATCGGCTACGCCCTGCGCGGCATCAAGCCTAAAAGCAAGATGTTCTATATGCGGGAGGGCTTTGCTGCTACCTCGCTGAGCTGGATCGTCATTTCCATCGTGGGCGCCGTTCCGTTTGTGGTGGCGGGCTGCATCCCGAACCCGGTGGATGCCCTGTTTGAGACGGTGTCCGGCTTTACCACCACCGGTGCCAGCATCCTGCCCGGGGTGGAGGATCTGCCCAAAGGCATCCTGTTCTGGCGCAGCTTCACCCACTGGATCGGCGGCATGGGCGTTCTGGTGTTCCTGCTCTCGCTGCTGCCCCTGACCGGCGGCTCCCACGTCAACCTGATGAAGCAGAAAGCCCCGGCCCTCAGGTGGATAAGCTGGTGCCCAAGGTGCAGTCTACCGCAAAGATCCTGTACGGCATCTATTTTGCACTCACCGTGCTGGAGGTGGTATTCCTGCTGCTGGGCGGCATGCCGCTGTTTGAGTCCATGCTCACGGCCTTCGGTACGGCGGGCACCGGCGGCTTCGGCTTCAAGAACGACAGCTTTACCAGCTTTTCTCCCTACATCCAGTGGGTCGTGACCATCTTCATGATCCTGTTTGGTGTCAACTTCAATGCCTACTTCCTGCTGCTGCTGCGCAAATTCAACCGCGCCATCAGCGAGGAAGTGCGCGGCTACTTCGCCATTATTCTGGTGGCAATTGGCATTATCACGGCCAATATCTACAGCTTTATAACAGCTTTGGCGAAGCGGTGCGTCAGGCAGCCTTTCAGGTGGGCTCCATCATCACGACCACTGGCTTTTCCAGCTGTGACTTTGACCTGTGGCCCACCCTCTCCAAAGAAATTCTGGTGGTGCTCATGTTCATTGGTGCCTGCGCAGGCAGCACCGGCGGCGGCATCAAGGTGAGCCGCCTCCTCATTCTGGGCAAGACCTTGGGCAAGGAGCTCAAGCAGGCACTGCACCCGCAGGTGGTGGCCCCCGTCCGCATGGACGGCAAGCTGCTCAACCACGAGACCATCCGCACCACCAATGTGTTTATGGGCGCGTATTTCTTCATCTTCGTGGTCTCCTTCCTGCTCATCAGTCTGGATGGCTTTGATATGGTGACGAACTTCACAGCCATTGCAGCTACTTTGAACAACATCGGCCCGGGCCTTGCGCAGGTAGGCCCCATGATGAACTTTGGCAGCTTTACGAACCCCGCAAAGCTGGTGATGATCTTCGACATGCTGGCCGGCCGTCTGGAGATCTTCCCGATGCTGGTGCTGTTCCTGCCGGATACATGGCGCAGATTCTAAAAAGCAATTATAAAAAGCCATCTGTGATCTCCTGCTCGTATTGAGCATTTGGAAAGATACAGATGGCTTTTTTGCGCGTAACGGTAAGCTGCACAAACCCTTCCCTTTTCGGGGAAGGCGGATCTGCGAAGCAAAGACGGAGAAACTTTTATACTTCCACTTTTTCCTGTGCCCGGTACTGCAGGGCTTCCAGCACACAGTCCTCATCCAGCAGCTGTTTGCCTGCCAGATCGGCCACCGTGCGGGCCACCCGCAGGATACGGTCATGGGCGCGGGCGGAAAGGCCCAAAGCGTCGTAGGAGGCGCGCAGCAGCCGCTCGGCGGCGGGGGTCATGCGGCAGACGCGCCGCACCTGCCCAGCGGTGAGCTGGGCGTTGCAGAGCACACCCTCAAAACCCGGGGCGCATAGCGCTTTGCCTGAATGGCCCGGGCGGCAAGCACCTGTTTGCGCAGATCGGCGCTGCTCTCGGAAGGGACGACGGCGTGCAGCTCGTCAAAGGCGATGGGATCCATCTCCACGCACAGGTCGATACGATCCAGCAGCGGACCGGACACCCGGCTGCGGTACTGCCGCACGGCACTGGGTGAGCAGGTGCACTGCCGGGTGGGATGACCGTAGTAGCCGCATTTGCAGGGGTTCATGGCTGCCACCAGCTGGAAATGGCTGGGATAGGTGGCGCTGCCTGCCGCGCGGCTGACCGTGATCTGACCATCCTCCAAAGGCTGGCGCAGGACTTCCAGACTCTCGCGGGAGAACTCCGGCAATTCGTCTAAAAACAGCACACCGCAGTTGGCAAGGCTGCACTCGCCGGGCCGGAACTGTGCGCCGCCGCAGCCAGAGCTGCGGCACTGGCCGAGTGGTGCGGGCTGCGGAAAGGCCGTGCAGAGATCAGGCCCCGGCCTTGCGGCAGCTGCCCTGCAATGGAATAAATTTTAGTGGTCTCCACGGCTTCCTCGCGGGTGAGCGGCGGCAGGATGCCGGGCAGACGCTTTGCCAGCATGGATTTGCCGGTGCCGGGTGCGCCAATGAGCAATACATTGTGTCCGCCTGCGGCAGCAATGACCATAGCCCGCCGCGCCAGCGACTGGCCCATCACGTCCGCAAAATCCGGCACCTGTGCCCATGCGTCTGCAGGGTCAAAGGGAACAACAGCCGCCGGGGCAAGCGGGGAGATGCCGCGCAGGGCATCTACAACTTCGCGTGCCGTGTGGGCGGGGTAGACGGCCATGCTGTCGGCACAGGCCTCGGCTGCTTCGGCGGCATTCTCGGCAGGTACATACAGGGCGTGGGTGCCATTTTCTGCTGCAGCCAGCGCCATGGGCAGCACGCCGGAAACCGGCCGCAAGGTGCCGTCCAGTGCCAGTTCGCCCAGAAATGCCGCGTCGCAGGCACATCCTCCAGCTGGCCGCTGGCAGTGAGCACTGCCAGCAGAAGCGGCAGGTCGTACACCGGGCCGGTCTTGCGCACATCCGCCGGGGCAAGATTGATGGTAATGCGCCGGTCCGGGAACTTGAAGCCCAGATTTTTGATGGCGGCGCGCACACGGTCGGCGCTTTCACGCACAGCGGAATCCGGCAGGCCCACGATGGAAAAGGCGGGCAGACCGCCGGAAATGTCGGCCTCCACTGCCACGGCAAAGCCGCTCAGGCCGTTCAGACCAAAGCTTCTGGTAACAGAATACATGTTGTTCTCCCTTATCCCAGCGGATGATATGACGGAAAAGAATTGGCAAAAGTGGAAAATATTGGATGATTATGTCATACTTCGACACAAAAATACTTCTGAATTCATTATAGTAAAGGGCAGGAAAGATGTCAATGCGATAGAGAGGAGAGAGTTTTCCATGATGAGCAAAGAATACTGCCGCTATATCCGTACATATTCAGAACTGGAAGGGCTGCAGCATGCCCACACCCTTGTATATTGTGGTGCCGCCGCTGCGCAGGGCGTTGTAATGGAGCTGCGGCAGGAGCAGGATGGCCGGGTGCGCCGCAGCGCGGTGCTGCTGCAGGACAGTTTTGCCCGGGCAATGCAGCTGCTGCGCTACCTGTGTGAAAACAGCATCGGGTTGGAGCAGTGGCTGGACGTTCTGGACGATGCAGGCCAGAGTTATGAACTGCTGGAAAATGCAGGCGTGGCCGGGATGGTTCCCGACTTTACCGGGAAAAACTTGGAATTTTGTGCCATATGCCGGTTTTGAACTGCAAATCTTGTTGCAGATTACGCAATTGACACATGAACGCGGAGAGTTATATTATAAGTAGGTTTAACCAAACCTGTTCTTTTTTGCGGAAAAATTTACAAAAGGTAAGGTGTGCAAGATGTATTTGGATGAATATAAGCGCTGGATGGCTGCAGAGCTGGAAGACGCTGATCTGAAGCCGGAGCTGGCCAAGATCGAGGGAAATGACGACGAGATCAAGGACCGCTTTGCTGTGGCTTTGAAGTTTGGCACCGCTGGTCTGCGCGGCGTTCTGGGCGCTGGCACCAACCGTATGAATATCTATGTTGTGCGTCAGGCCACGCAGGGTCTGGCAAACTGGGTCAAGACTCAGGGCGGCAGCCAGACTGTGGCGATCAGCTACGACAGCCGCCTGAAGAGCGATATCTTTGCCAAGACCGCCGCAGGCGTTCTGGCGGCAAACGGTATCAAGGTGCGCATTTACGATGCTCTGATGCCTGTGCCTGCACTGAGCTTTGCTACCCGTTACTACCAGTGCAATGCTGGTATCATGGTCACGGCTTCTCACAACCCGGCCAAGTACAACGGCTACAAGGCCTACGGCCCGGATGGCTGCCAGATGACCGATGATGCTGCCGCCGTCGTGTACGATGAGATCCAGAAGACGGATGTGCTGACCGGTGCAAAGTACATCTCCTTTGCCGAGGGCGTAGAGCAGGGCCTGATCCGCTTTGTGGGCGACGACTGCAAGAAGGCACTGTATGATGCCATTGAGGCCCGTCAGGTGCGCCCGGGCCTGTGCAAGACTGCCGGCCTGAAGCTGGTGTACAGCCCGCTGAATGGTTCCGGTCTGGTGCCTGTCACTCATGTGCTGAACGATATGGGCATCACCGATATCACCATCGTGCCCGAGCAGGAGTACCCCAACGGCTACTTTACCACCTGCTCCTACCCGAACCCCGAAATTTTCGAGGCTCTGAAGCTGGGTCTGGAGCTGGCAACCAAGACTGGTGCCGATCTGATGCTGGCCACCGACCCCGATGCCGACCGCGTGGGCATTGCCATGAAGTGCCCGGATGGCAGCTATGAGCTGGTATCCGGCAACGAGATGGGCGCTCTGCTGCTGGATTACATCTGCGCAGGCCGCATCGAGAAGGCACCATGCCCAAAAACCCGGTGGCCGTCAAGTCCATCGTATCCACTCCTCTGGCCGATGCCATTGCCGCACACTACGGCGTGGAAATGCGCAGCGTGCTGACCGGCTTCAAGTGGATCGGCGACCAGATCGCAAATCTGGAAGCTGCCGGTGAGGTGGACCGCTTCATCTTTGGCTTCGAGGAGAGCTACGGCTATCTGGCCGGCCCCTATGTACGCGATAAGGATGCCGTCATCGGTTCCATGCTGATCTGCGAAATGGCCGCTTACTACCGCAGCATCGGTTCCTCCATCAAGCAGCGTCTGGAAGAGATCTATAAACAGTATGGCCGCTACCTGAACAAGGTGGACAGCTTCGAGTTCCCCGGCCTGACCGGCATGGAGAAGATGGCTTCCATCATGCAGAAGCTGCGTGATAACCCGCCCGCCGAGCTGGCTGGCCACAAGGTGGTCAAGGTGACCGACTACAAGAAGCCCGAGGAGACCGGCCTGCCTGCAGCAAACGTGTTGATCTACAGTCTGGAAAACGGCGCTACCGTTGTGGTGCGTCCCTCCGGCACTGAGCCGAAGATCAAGACCTACTTCACCACTCTGGGCAAGGATCTGGCTGAAGCACAGGCACAGAAGGATGCTCTGGCTGCTGCCATCGAGCCGATCCTGAAGTAAACTCCATCAAGAACAAGTTTGTGCCCCTCTGCTGTGTGCAGAGGGGCATTTTTGCTGTAGAATATTGGTTGCAGTTTGGGAAGTTATACGCTATAATAAAATATGGCTTACTATAGGAATCGGGCAGGTGAAGAAATTGGAAAAGAGAGTATCCGCAGTACTGGTGGCGGCGGGGGCTTCCACACGCATGGGCTTTGACAAGCTCAGCTTTGATCTGGGCGGCGAGACCGTGCTGCACCGCAGCATCCGCGCGTTTGAACAGGACCCGCTTGTCACGGAGATCGTGCTGGTGGCCGGTAAGAACCGCGCCTTTGTGGAGCAGCAGGCAGCAGACTGCACAAAGCCTGTGCAGATCGTAACGGGCGGCACTACCCGCGCCGAGAGCGCAAAAAACGGCGTGCTGGCGGCAGCAGGGGAGCTTGTGGCAGTGCACGACGCGGCAAGACCCTTCGTCAGTCAGGCCGTCATCACAGCAGCGCTGGAAGCAGCGGCCCGGTGCGGCGCAGCTGCACCTGCCGTACCGGTAAAGGATACCATCAAGGCTGCAGCGCGCGGCAACGGAAAGACCGTGCCGGATGCCTGCCTTGTGTACACAACGCCCGACCGCAGCACCCTGTATGCGGTGCAGACCCCTCAGTGCTTTGACCGCGCAGAGTACCTTGCTGCGCTGGAAGAGCTGGATGCCGAAAAAGCCCGCCTTGTCACCGACGACTGCAGCCTGTTCGAGCTGACCGGCCGCGCCGTGCAGCTGACGCAGGGCGATTACGCCAATTATAAGATCACGACCCGCGAGGACTTGCCCCGCCCGGAACAGAAAGAGGAACACAAAATGCGCATTGGACATGGTTATGACGTGCACCGTCTGGTGGAAGGCCGCAAGTTGATCCTGGGCGGCGTGGAAGTGCCTTTTGAAAAAGGCCTGCTGGGCCACTCGGATGCAGATGTGCTGGCCCATGCGGTGATGGATGCTGTGCTGGGTGCCGCTGCGCTGGGGGATATCGGCCAGCATTTCCCGGACAATGACCCGGCTTACTCCGGTGCCGACAGCCTGAAGCTGGCCCGCCGTGTGGCCGAAATTTTAAAGGAGCACGGCTTCCGCATTGAAAATATCGACGCGACGCTGTTGTGTCAGCGGCCCAAGCTTGCGCCGTACATTCCGGCCATGCGCCAGAATTTGGCCGATGCCTTCGGCCTGCCGGTGGATGCCGTGAGTGTAAAGGCCACTACCGAGGAACATCTGGCTTTACCGGTGAGGGGCTGGGCATTGCCGCCCACGCTGTTGCCCTGATCGAAACACTGTAAACGGGAGCGTGTACCAATGACTCTGAACGCGATCATTGCAAATTTCCAGACCTTCAAACTGGTCGATTTGCTGGATATCATCATCATTTCCTTCCTGATTTACCAGCTGCTGGGCATTGTCAACCGCACCCGCGCCGGCCAGCTGTTCAAGGGTGCGCTGCTGGTGATGGCCGTCTATCTGGTGGCAGAAACGCTGAACATGCGTACCGTCACATGGCTGCTGAACTCACTGCTGCAGGTGGGCCTGCTGACGCTGGTGGTGCTGTTCCAGCCGGAGATCCGCCGTGCGCTGGAGCGCATGGGCCAGACCGACCAGTGGGCCGCCAAGCTGTTCAATGTCAAAGGCCGCTACAACGATCCCAGCCTGAAGGGTGCATGGCGCAGCGCCATCATTGCCATCTGCGATGCGGCAGAGCGCTTTTCTGAGACCAAGACCGGTGCACTGATCGTGCTGGAACGCCACACGAACCTTTCGGAGATCGTGCGCACCGGCACGCCGGTGAACAGTGCGGTCAATCTGGAAGTGCTGGGCACCATTTTCTACGAGGGCACGCCCCTGCACGATGGTGCTGCCATCATTGAGAATGGCCGCATCAAAGCTGCGGGCTGTGTGCTGCCGCTTTCCAACAATCTGGATCTTGGCAAGGATATGGGCACCCGTCACCGCGCCTGCCTTGGCATTGCCGAAAATTCCGACGCATCGCCATCGTGGTCAGCGAGGAGACCGGCATCATCTCCATGGCAAAGAACGGCGTGCTGATCCGCCACTTTGACCGCCAGACCCTGTATACCCGTCTGGTGGATGAGATGATCCCTAAGGAGACCACCACCGAAAAGACGACGGTCAGCGGCTGGCGCGGTCAGCTGGACCGTCTGTGGAAATGGGTCAGCCAGAAGGAGGACGATGCGCAATGAACAACGAACCCAACAAGAAAAATGGCGCAAAGCCTGCGGTCGCCCATAAGAAAAACATTCTGGACGACCGCCGCATCCGGCTGGCACTTTCGGTGCTGGGTGCCATCGTTGCATGGATGGTGGTCACCATCATCGTCCAGCCCGGCACCAGCAACACCATCTACAATGTGCCGGTGGATTATACCTACGATTCCGCTGCTTACACCTCCCGGGGCCTGAGCATCGTCAGCGCCGAGGATAAGACCGTGAACCTGAAAATCTCCGGCGACGGCTATACCATCGGCGGGCTGACGGCTTCCGACTTTGTGGTCTACCCGGATTTTTCCAGCGTGCGCGACAGCGGCGAAAAGACCCTGCGCCTGCTGGTACGCGGTGCCAACGGCCTGCTGAACGGTGTGACCGTGACCATGGAAGGCAATGACAACACGGTGGATGTGGTGTTTGACGTGGTGGAGGAAAAGACCCTGCCCGTTACCATTACCACCAACTACCTGACCATCGCGGACGGTTATATCCTTTATAGTACGGATGTTTCCAAGGAGAATATCACCCTTTCCGGCCCCAGCAGTGAGCTGAATAAAGTTGCTACCTGCACTGCAGAGGTGACCTACAGCGGCGAACTGACCGAGTCCATCACGCTGAACACGCCGCTGCGCTTCTATACCTCCGGCGGCAAGGAAGTCAAGTTTGAGTACACGGAGCTGGAAGAGAACAGCGTGGATGTGACCTTGCAGGTGTACAAGATGGCAACGCTGCCGGTGGACGTGAATTTCATCAATGCACCGCGTGATTTTGATGATTCGATGCTGGTATATGCACTCAGCCGCAAGCAGCTCAAGGTGGCAGGTCCGGCAGATAAGATCGATATGCTGTCCACGCTGCCCATCGGCAATATCGACCTTTCCACCTTTGCATTGAACAAGAGCTATGAGCTGCCCATCGACCTGCCCGCAGACATCTATCTGCTGGATAACATTTCCACCATAACGGTCAGCTTTGACTGCTCCAATCTGGGAACCAAGACCATGAACCTGCCCAATACCTGCGTGCAGGTGGTCAACCTGCCCTCTACCTACCAGCTGACGGTGCAGACCGAACGCCTGATGAATGTAACGCTCTGCGGCCCCAAGGGCGCGATCGAAACGCTGACCCCGGAGCAGGTGGTCATTGAGATCGATGCCGAGGATTTCTCGGTGGCGACCGGCGAGCAGAACATCGCCTGCCGCCTGTATGTGCCCTCCAACGGCAAGATCTTTGCACTGGGCAGCTATGTGCTGCAGTGCCGCATCGAAAGCAACTGAAACAAAAAGGAACACACGATAACATGATTCTGGTTCGCAACATCCGTCTGCCGCTCTCTGCCGGAGAGCCGCAGGCATTTGAAAAAGCCCTGCACGCCGCCCGCATCCCGCGCGGAAAGGTGCAGCATCTGGGCGTGGCAAAGCTCTCGGTGGATGCCCGCCACGGCCAGCCCAAGCTGGTGTATACCGTGGCTGTCACCCTGAAAGAACCTGCCGAGGAAGCGGCTTTTGCAGCCCGCTGTGGTGATGCTTCTCTGCAGCAGAAGGTGGATTTTTCGGTGCAGAATGGCATCCAGCCACTGGCACATCGGCCTGTGGTGTGCGGCCTTGGCCCGGCGGGCCTGTTTGCAGCGCTGCTGCTGGCCCGGCAGGGCTATCAGCCCATTGTGCTGGAGCGCGGCCCGGCGCTGGACGAGCGCGTAAAGGCGGTGGAACATTTTTCTGCTACCGGCGAACTGGATGTGAATGCGAACATTCAATTTGGCGAGGGCGGTGCCGGTACCTTTTCGGACGGCAAGCTGACCACCCGCATCGGCGATGAGCTGTGCGGCTTTGTTACCGAGGTGTTCCTGCAGCACGGTGCGCCGGAGGAGATCGCCTGGAAGCAGAAGCCCCATGTGGGCACCGACCTGCTGCGCGGTGTGATCACCTCTATCCGCAAGGAGATCGAAGCTTTGGGCGGTGAGGTGCATTTCAACACGGCCCTGACCGGCTTTGAACAGAAAAATGGTCAGCTCACCGGCATTTTTACAACAAATGGCACCTTTGCCTGCGAAGCTTTGGTGTTCGCGGTGGGCCACTCGGCCCGCGATACCTTCGGGATGCTGATGGACGGCGGCCTGCAGCTGGAATGCAAGCCGTTCAGTGTGGGCTTCCGCGCCGAGCACCTGCAGAGTGAGATCGAAAAGAGCTTATATCACGAGGCTGCCGGGCATCCGGCTCTGCCGCGGGGCGAGTATCAGCTCTCCCAGCATGTGGGGGAGCGGTGCGTTTACACCTTCTGCATGTGCCCCGGCGGGCAGGTGGTGGCATCGGCCAGCGAGGAAGGCCGTGTAGTGACCAACGGCATGAGCTTTCACGCCCGCAATGGCAAAAATGCCAACGCGGCCGTGGTGGTGAGCGTGGGAGGCAAGGACTTTGCAGACGATCCGCGCCGGGCCATCGCGTTCCAGCGGGAGCTGGAAGCCAGAGCCTACGCCGCTGGGCGCAGTGCAGGGGAGTATGCCGCTCCGGCAGAGAACATCCAGAGCTTTCTGGAAGGGCGCGGCCAGCTGAACATTGGACGCGTGCAGCCTACCTATGACCGCGGCGTTGCTGCGGCAGACCTCGGCACACTGCTGCCGCAGGAGCTGGCCGAAACGCTGCGGGCGGGCCTGCGCGCCTACGAGCGCAAAATTGCGGGTTATACCGCGCCGGAAGCGATCCTTACGGGTCTTGAGACCCGCACCAGCAGCCCGGTGCGGCTGAAGCGGGAAGAAAATTTTGAATGCACCAGCTGGCAGGTCTGTATCCCTGCGGCGAGGGCGCCGGATATGCGGGCGGCATCATGAGCGCCGCCGTGGATGGCCTGCGGGTGGCCCGCGCCATCATCAGCCGGTATGCACCGGCAGAAGGGTGAGAAGAATTCGATGAACGATCGTGAAAACGATACAATGAGAGAGAATGAGGGCCGTCAGGTGCAGCAGGAGCTGGAAAACCAGCTGCGCGCCTTTGGCGATACCGTGTCGGATGCCTTTGCCCATGGCTTTGAGGGCAAAGGGGAGGACATTGGCAACCGCGCCTATGGTGTGGGCCGTGCGGCGGTGAATGCTGCAAACTTTGGCCTTGGCGAAGCGGCAAAGGCGTTCCGCAGCAGCCGGGAGGAATACTACCGCAGCCGCCAGAATGCGCAGAATACGAAAAAACAGGGCTTGAATGAGGACTGTATCAACGCGCAGGCCGCAGGTGTTTCCGGCTGGTTCCGGCAGATGTTCGGCAAGGCGGAGACGACCCCGGCAGACGAGATCCGCGCCAGTGCCAAAAAGCGCTACAGCGCAGGCTGCGCATTGCTGGCAGTCGGCATCACGTTTACGGTGATCTTTGGCATCACGGCGGTTTCCTGTCTGGGTGCGGCGGGCCTGTTTACGCCCAATGCGGCGGTTCTGCAGGCTCTTCTGCAGGACAGCTTTATGGCTGAAAATGCTGCAGCCATGGGCAGCTTTGCGCTGGGGGCGGTGCGGATCACCGGCTGGTGCTTTGCGGCTGTCACCGCCGTGTTCGTGTGGATGATCACTGCCGGTGCATCCCGCCTGAAGTCCAGCAAGACGCTGCTCCGTCTGGCCGAGGCAGCAGAGGCTTTGACTGCAAAAAGGGCCTGCCGCTGGAAGCCGTGGACGAGAAAAAGGCCCGTGCCCTCAAGCGGGTGCGCAGATTCATCCGCAATGGCTGGCTGAGTGCATGGGTGGACGAAAAAGCGGAAAAGCTTTACCTGACTGCTGAGGATTACCGTGCCGCGCAGGAAGCTGCCGCAGCCTCCAAGGCACCGCCGCAGCCGGAACCGGCGGCAGAAAAAACAGACGATGTGCCGCTCAATCTTGAGACGACGCGCCGCTTTGCCGCCGTGCTGCAGCAGGAAAAACAGCTGATGCAGGATGCGCAGGGCCGCGAAGAGCTGGACCATATGCAGACCACCACCACTGCTATCTGTGACTGGCTGGAAGCGCACCCGGAAAGCCTGCCCAAGGCCCGCCGCTTTGCGGAATACTATATCCCCACCACCCTCAAGCTGCTGCACACCTACAACGATGTGCAGGGCCAGCAGGGCGAAAACGCCGAGACCATCCGCCGCGATATCGCGGGCATCCTTCACACGCTGAATCAGGCCTACGACACCCTGTATGATACGCTGCTCTCGGATGTAGCGATGGATGTCTCTTCTGAGATCGCCGCCTTGCAGGGAATGCTGGCCAACGACGGCCTGACGGGAGGAAATTTTGAATGACCTACCGTGCATGGAATCTGAAGCCGCTGGACCGTGCCGCGCTGCGGGAACTGACGCAGGCGATTGCGGAGCAGGCCGCCGAAGAACTGGAATATAACGCACAGAACGACGAGCCGTGGAGCGAGCAAAAATATGCGGCCGCCCTTGCCGCCCAGCAGAAGGAAAATGCCCTGTTGGCGGGCGTGCTGACGGCCCGCGGCATTACCGACCCTACCGAAGCACTGACCCTGCTTGCCGGTGAGGAAGAGTTGAGCGACCCTTCGCTGCTCACCGATATGGACAAGGCTTGCGAGCGCATCTGGCGGGCCATTGACGAGGGCGAGACCATTGTGGTGTTCGGCGATTATGACGTGGACGGCGTGACGGCCACGGCCCTGCTGTACCAGCATCTCAAGGGCATGGGGGCTACCGTAAAATGTATGCTGCCCAGCCGCGAGGGCGACGGCTACGGCCTTTCGCGCAATGCCATCCGTTCCATCCACGATAAGGGCTGCAAGCTGATCGTGACGGTGGATAACGGCATTTCTGCTGTGGAAGAAGCCGATTATGCCGCTGAACTGGGCATTGACCTGATCATTACCGACCATCATCTGCCGCCGGAAACTCTGCCCAAGGCCATTGCCGTGGTAGACCCCCGTCGTGAGGAGACACCAGTCCCTTCAAGGGCCTGTGCGGTGCGGGCGTGGCGTTCAAGCTGTGTGCCGCACTGGATGCTGCCCGCCGGAAGAAATGCTGGACTACTGCGGCGACCTTGCCGCTGTGGGTACTGTGGCGGACGTGATGCCGCTTACCGGCGAAAACCGCACCCTTGTCAAGGCGGGCCTGCGCCAGCTGCAGAACACGGACCGTCCGGGTCTGGAAGCGTTGCTGGAAGAGGTGGGCCTTGCGGGCAAACCGGTCACCGCAGAAAATGTCAGCTACGCCATTGCGCCCCGCATCAATGCGGCTGGCCGCATGGACAACGCTGTTACGGCTTTGCAGCTGGTGATGTGTGAGGACCCGGACCGCGCCGCAGAGCTGGCCCATAAACTGAACGAGATCAATACAAAGCGTCAGGAGACAGAGCTGCAGATCTTCAAGGCCGCGCAGGAACTGCTGGAACAGGAACCGGAGCGGCTGGAAGACCGCGTGATGCTGCTGTGGGGCCGCGATTGGCACCCCGGTGTCATTGGCATCGTGGCATCCCGGCTGGTGGAACGCACCGGCCGGCCTGTGATCGTGGTGACGATCGACGAGCACGGCGAATGCAAGGGCAGCGGACGCAGCGTGCAGGGCTTCAATTTGCATGCCTGCATTGGTGCCTGTGCAGATCTGCTCATCCGCTACGGCGGCCATGCCATGGCTGCGGGCCTTTCGGTGCGGGAAGAAAATCTGCCCGCTCTGCGCCGCCGCCTGAACGACTGGGCAGCACGGGAATGCCCGGTGCTGCATACCACCCCGCTGGAGTGCGACCTGCCTATCCATCTGGACCGTGTGACCGTGGAAAGTGTGCGGAAGCTCGACCTGCTGGCTCCCTATGGGGCCGAGAACCCGACCCGGTGTTCCTTTTGCAGAACGCCGTGCTGGATGGGGTATACCCGGTATCGGAGGGCAGGCACAGCCGCCTGCGCCTGCGGCAGGGCAATGCCAGCGTGTATGCCGTGTGGTTCGGTATGCCGCCGGAACAGCTGCCCTATGCCATGGGCGATGTGTGGATGCTGCGCTGAACCTTTCGGTCTACGATTCGCCCCGGGGCGCACAGCTTTCGGGCCGCATTCTGGACCTGCATCCGGCAGGGCTGGGCACAAAGCTTGCGGAGCAGGCTGCTTTTGTGGTGGCGCTGCGCCGCGGCACACCCCTGACTGAGGAACAGAAAAAGCTTATTACGCCTGAGCGCAGTGATATCGTCACAGTGTACCGTGAGCTGCAGGCGCGCCGCTGGCACGCAGAAGATCTGCAGCCGCTGTGCGCAAAACTGGGCGAGGAAAATACAGGCAAAACACTGGTGGCAGTGACGGCCTTGGAACAGGTGGGCCTGATCGCCGCTGTGGAAAAGGGTGGGGCAAAATATCTGGAGCTTGTGCCTGCGCAGGGCAAAAAGAACCTTGCGGATGCCCCGATCCTGAAATGTTTGGAGGGAATGTAAAATGCCAGAGGGAAAGAAAGCTGCGGTCCTGGCACCCAAGCCGGTGCGGGAAGAAGATCTCTACTCCGCAAAGACCCACCTGCATCAGCCGGTACCGGTGCAGGAAACGGCTACCGTTTCTGCAACAGCACAGCTGGCCGATGCCCCGGAAGGCGCGCTGCCTTCGGAGGTGCGGCCGGAGATCGTTACCTGGGAAAAGCTGTGTGAGGCCATCAAGCCAGTGGCCGCTCCTACAATATGGAGATGATCAAAAAGGCATATGACCTTGCCAACACTGCCCACAAGGGGGTGTGCCGCCGCAGCGGCGAGCCGTATATCTGCCATCCGCTGGCTGTGGCACGGCTGGTGCTGGATCTTGGTATGGACTCCGAGAGCATTGCTGCGGCCCTGCTGCACGATGTGGTGGAGGACACTCCCACTACACTGGACGACCTGAAAGCCGCCTTTGGCGAGGAAGTTGCCCTGCTGGTGGACGGCGTGACCAAGCTGACCAAGATCCAGTTCTCTAACATTGAGGAACTGCAGGCTGAAAACCTGCGCAAGATGCTGCTGGCCATGAGCCGCGATGTGCGCGTGATGATCATTAAGCTGTGCGACCGGCTGCACAACATGCGCACCGGTGATGCATGGCCGGAACAGAAGCGCCGCGATAAAGCCCGCGAGACCATGGAGGTGTATGCCCCCATCGCCAACCGTCTGGGCATCCTGAACGTGAAGGAAGAGCTGGAAGACCGCAGCCTGCATTACCTTGACCCTGTGGGCTACGAGGAGATCAGCCGGATGCTCAGTGAGCGTGCAGGCGAAGAGTTCCTTGCAAAGGTGTCCGGTGTGATCGAGCGGCGGCTGGCCGAAAGCGGCATTGAGGGCGCTACCATCAAGCGCCGCGTCAAGAGCATTTACGGCATCTATCGCAAGACCATCATGCAGAACAAGTCCTTTGATGAGATCTACGATATCTATGCGGTGCGTGTCATTCTGGATACGCTGGCCGAGTGCTACAGCACTCTGGGCCTCATCCACGATATGTACCATCCGCTGCCCAACCGCTTCAAGGACTATATCTCCACTCCCAAGCCCAATGGCTACCAGAGCCTGCACACCACCGTCATCGGCCACGAGGGCATCCCCTTTGAGGTGCAGATCCGCACCCGCAAGATGGACGAGCAGGCCGAGTACGGCGTTGCGGCCCACTGGAAGTATAAAGAAGGTCTGGATGGCCACGACAAGCTGGACGAACGTCTGGCATGGGTGAGCCAGCTGCTGGAAAACCAGCGCGTCAGCGAGGATTCCGGCAACCTTCTCCACGACCTCAAGAGCGACCTGCTGCCGGAGGAAGTGTTTGCCTTTACCCCCAAGGGCGATGTCATCAACCTGCCCACCGGCGCTACCTGCATCGATTTTGCCTATGCGATCCATTCGGCGGTGGGCAACCGCATGGTGGGCTGCAAGGTGAACAACCGCATGGTGCCCATCGACCACATCGTTTCCACCGGCGAGATCATCGAAGTGATCCTTGGCCCGGCGGACAAAGGCCCCAGCCGCGACTGGCTCAAGATCGTGCGCACCAGCGAAGCGAAGAGTAAGATCCGAAACTGGTTCAAAAAGATGCGCCGCGAGGAAAATATCACGCAGGGACGTGATGCATTGGCCCGTGAGCTGCGCAGGGAAATGATCATCATTCCGGACGACCAGCTGGACGATTTTATCAACAGCTGTTCCCGCCGCCTGCGCCAGAACAATGCCGAGGAGCTTTATGCCGCCATCGGCTACGGCGGCATGACCATTGCCAACTGCCTGCCCAAGCTCAAGGAGGAGTGGCAGAAGCTGAAAGCTTCGGAGGAAAAGGCCGGGGAAGACCTGCCCAAGGTGGACCTGAGCCGTGTGCACGCTACCGACGGCGTGGTGGTGGAAGGCTTCGATAACACCCCCATCAAGTTTGCCAAGTGCTGCAGCCCGCTGCCGGGCGACCCCATCGTGGGCTTTATCACCCGCGGCTTTGGCGTTTCCATCCACAAGCAGAGCTGCGTGAACGCCATTTCCAGCATGAAGGATCCCACCAACGCCCCCCGCTGGGTCAAGGCGTACTGGGCCGACAGCGTCAAGGACAGCTATAAGGCCGGCATTGAGATCATCGCGCTGAACCGCAACGAGCTGCTGCAGGATGTGCTGGCTGCGCTGGCGGATATCCGGGTGCCCATCTATGCGGTGAACGCCCGTCAGGTGGAAAACAACTGCGCCATGGTCAGTCTGACCATCGGCATCAACAATACCGAGCACCTCAACCGTGTGGTCGCAAGACTTTCCAAGGTGAAGGACGTGCTCAAGGTGACAAGGAGCTAAAACATGCGTGCAGTCATTCAGGCGGTGTCTTCCGCCAGTGTGCGGGTAAACGGCGGTGAGCCGCGGGCCATCGGGCCGGGCCTTATGATCCTGCTGGGTGTCAGGGATACCGACAGTCTGGACATCGTGCCCAAGCTTGCCGATAAATGCGCGGGCCTGCGCATCTTTCCGGACGCAGAGGGCAAGCTGAATCTCAGCGCAAAGGATCTTGGCTATTCGGCTCTGGTGGTGAGCCAGTTCACCCTTTACGGCGACACGAAAAAAGGCTACCGGCCCAGCTTTATCAAGGCTGCAAAGCCGCCGCTCTCCGTGGATGCTTACGAGCTGTTCCTTGCAGAGATGAACAAACAGGGCCTGAAGGATGTTCAGCACGGCGAGTTTGGCGCGGACATGCAGGTGGCTCTTGTGAACGAAGGACCCTGCACCATTATCATCGATACCGACGAGTGGAAGAAAAAGGAGTGACCGCTATGCAGGCTTTTCATATTCCGGGCGCTGCGCCGCTGTATACCAATACCTTCCTGCTCATTTCCGACGCAGGCCATGCCGTGGTCATTGATCCGGCGGCAGATGCGCAGACCTACGATAAAATTTTAAAGGAAAACAATGCGCAGCTCACCACCATCCTGTGCACCCACGGCCACTACGACCATGTGGCAGCGCCGAAGTCTTGCGCACCGAGTGGAACGCAAAGCTCTACTGTGAGGCTGCCGACCTTGCAGGCGACCGCATGTATCCGCTGAGCGCAGCGGACTGCGGCTACGCAGAAGGGGAGACTGTCTCGGTAGACGAGCTGCAGTTCACGGTCTGGCACACGCCCGGCCATACGCCCGGCGGCGTGGTGCTGCTGTGCGGCGAGTATCTCTTCTGCGGCGATACCCTGTTTGCAGGCAGCATCGGCCGTACCGATCTGGAGGGCGGCAGCAGTGCACAGATGGCCGAGAGTCTGCGTAAACTGGCAAAGCTGCCCATCCCGCGCGCACGCAGGTGCTGCCCGGCCATGGCGAGTTCTCCACCTTTGGCGATGAACTGGACAACAATTACTTTATCCGCAGCGCTGTGCGCGGCAACAATGATTTATTTTAAAGAGTGAACAACATGAAGATTTATATTACCGGCCTGCCTTCCGGCTACGAAGTGGAGCATCTGGTGCGTTTGTTTTACCCCATGGCACCGCTCACCCTCACCCCGCCGGAGAACGCCGAGGACTGCGTCTGGGCAGAAAAAACGCCGGACGGCCTGCATGCACTGGTGCGTCAGGACGGCAGAAGTACTGAACGACACGCACCGCTGCCCGCGCTGTGGAACAGGGCGGCGAGACCCCGGAATTCAGCCTTGCCAGCCTGACCTATGATCTGCTGCGGGATTGGACCGGCATCCGCCCGCCATGGGGCAAAATGACCGGTGTGCGCCCGGTGCGGCTCATCCACGACAAGCGCGCCGCAGGCTGGACGGAAGCGGAGATCGACCGCTTCTTCCTTGACCGGTTCGACTGCTCCCAGCAGAAATACCAGATGGCCAAGGCCATTGCCGACCTGCAGGAGCCAATTTTGAAAGTGGGCAATGAACCCGACCTACAGCCTGTACATCGGCATCCCGTTCTGCCCGTCCCGGTGCAGCTACTGCAGCTTTGTCAGCTGCAATCTGGACCGCGACCGCAAGATGGTGCAGCCTTATGTGGACTGTTTGTGCCGAGAGGTGGAAGAGATCCGCATTCAGGCAGACAAGGCAGGCCTGAAACTGTGCAGCATCTACATCGGCGGCGGCACGCCCACCAGCCTGTCTGCCGACCAGCTGCGGCAGCTGATGGGCACGGTCCGGGCGAATTTTGACCTTTCGAAGGTCGTGGAATATACGGTGGAGGCAGGCCGTCCGGACTGCACGGATGCCGAAAAGCTGGCGGTCATCAAGGAATACGGCGCTACCCGCATCTCCATCAACCCGCAGACCTTCTCGGACGAGGTGCTGGCGGGCATTGGGCGCAAACACTCGGCGCAGGACATTCTGGACTGCTATGCCGAAGCGCGCAAGGCCGGTCATGATGATATCAACATGGACCTGATCGCCGGCCTGCCCGGCGACACGGTAGAAAGTTTTGAGCGCAGCCTGCGGCAGGCCATCGCGCTGGACCCGGAGAACATTACCGTGCACACCCTCACCCTCAAGCGCGCTTCTCGCATCGTCATTGAGGACCAGAAGGAGAACGACTACGCCGACGTCGCCGCCATGCTGGAAAAATGCCGTTTGCTGGCAGAAGCGGGCTACCGGCCCTACTACCTCTACCGCCAGAAAAACACTCTGCAGAACCTGGAAAACGTGGCTGGTGCAAGCCGGGCCACGAGGGATATTACAACATCTATATCATGGAGGAAGTCCAGACCATCCTCTCCGCCGGTGCAGGCGGCAGCACCAAGCTGGTGGCCGACGGCGGAAAACGGATGCAGCGCATTTTCAATTTTAAGTATCCGAACGAATATATCCAGCGTTTTGCGGAGGTGCTGGAACGCAAAAAAGGAGTGGCTGATTTTTATGATCACGATTTGGGTACCCAAACGTCTGGTTGAGATCGATCTGTACAATGTGGCAGCCCGCAGCCCGCAGGCACTTGCCGACCTGAGTGAGCAGAGCTATGCCCAAAGGGTAGATTACGCCGCCCAGAAAGTGCAGCTTTCCGGCGCAAAGATCGTCATGCTCACCGGCCCGTCGGCCAGCGGCAAGACCACCAGCGCCCACTGCATTGCAAAGGCTCTGCAAAAGCGCGGGACTCCGGCGCAGGTGGTCAGTCTGGATAATTTCTTCAAAGGCGCAGAGTTCTACCCCCGGCTGCCGGACGGCACGCTGGACTACGAGAACCCCGATACGCTGGATCTGCCTCTCATCAAGCAGTGCCTGCGGGAGCTGAGCGAGACGGGTAAGACCGTGCTGCCATCTACGATTTCTCTGCCGAAAAGCGCTCGCAGAGGTGGAGCCCATCGACCTGCAGGGCGGTGTATGCATCGTGGAGGGCATCCATGCGCTGAACCCGGAGCTGACCGGCCTTGTAAAGGGCGACGACATCTACCGCATCTATGCAGGCCTGCGGGAGGAATACTGCATCGATGGCCGCCGCGTCATCAACACGCAGGATATCCGCCTGTGCCGCCGCACCTGCGGGACGCTGCAGCGCGCGGCCGCAGCCCGGAAAAGACCCTTGCCATGTGGGACCGCGTGCTGGACGGTGAGACGCGGTATATCAAGGGCTTCAAGACCACGGCAGACTTTTTGCTGGATACCTCCTTTACCTACGAGCTGGGCCTGATCTCCAAGCTGCTGGGCGTGGTGCGCCGTCAGTTCACGCTGGAAGGCCACAATGCGGAGCTGTGGGACGAGACAGCCCGCCGCTTTGAGCATGTGGCACCGCTGGAGCTGGAGCTGCTGCCGGAGGACAGCATGCTGCGGGAATTCTACGGCGGCGCAGCGACCGCAGGGCACAGAATGCCGATGTGTGAAATTATCGTGTAAATTTAGGCCGAATGCGAAAAAATTGTTTCCAAACCGGCACCAAACTGTAAAAAATGCAGTCCGTTCATTGCAAACGAGCGGCCTGTGCGCTATAATGGAGATACCATCCGCACATGGCCCACGATAAACAGGCCGATAGTAAGAGAGGTGTCTTTTATGGATTTCAACAAGATCAAGGAAATGGGTCTGGAATATGCCGAAAAAGGCAAGAACGCTGCACTGGAACTGGCCGAAAAGGGCAAGACTCAGGCTTTGATCGTAAATGAGCAGGGCAAGCTGCTCAAGGCACAGCGCCAGCTGGGCGCACTGGTGTACAGTCTGGCCAAGGGCAAGGAAGAAAACCAGCCGCTGGTGGATAAGTATATCGAGATGATCGATAACATCGAGCAGGAGATCGCCCGCCTGAAAGCATCCCTGACCCCGGCGGAAGCTGCCGAGGCGGAATATGTGGTGCACGAGGAAGTTCCTGCTGACCAACCGGAAGAGCACAAAGCCTGCCCGCAGTGCGGTGCTCCCGTCTCGGACGATGCACTGTTCTGCAACAAGTGCGGTGCACAGCTGTAATAAAACGGTTCAGCAACAGGGCGGCGCTCCCCACAGGCACCGTCCTGTTTTTGCGAGCGGAAAATGCAGGCGAAATGCGGGAAATTTGCGCACTTTGTCTTGCAAAACTGCATGAGATGCGATACAATATACAGTATCTTTTACAAGGCAGGTGAGCGCTGTGCTGGACTGGCAGCCAAAGGCACCCTATACGGCAGAGCAGCTGCTGGAAATTCTGCGTATCCTGCGGGACCCGGAGAACGGCTGTCCGTGGGATAAGGTACAGACCCATGCTTCCATCCGGAAGAACTTTCTGGAAGAAACCTGCGAAGCGCTGGAGGCCATTGATGCTGACGATCCGCAGTTGATGCAGGAAGAGCTGGGCGATGTGCTGATGCAGGTGGCGTTCCACGCGGTGATCGAAGAAGAGCGCGGGCGCTTTACTTTTGAGGATGTCTGCCGTGAGGTGTGCGAGAAGCTGGTGTTCCGGCATCCGAACATCTTTGCGTCCTCGGCGGCACAAAATGCGGGTATAAACGGCTGGGATGCGCTCAAAAATAAGGAAAAGGGCCGCACCACTCTGGCTGATGAGCTGGGCACAGTGCCGGTTACGTTGCCTGCTTTGATGCGTGCCCAGAAGCTGCAGAAGCGTGCCGACCGCTGCGGGGCAGAGCAGTCTGCGCCGGAAACGGCACGGCAGGCTTTGCGGGCAGCACTGGACGGCTGGAACCGGGAACAGGACGCACAGGCGGCGGGAGAACTGCTGTTTGCTGCGGCCAATGCCATGCGGCTGGCTGGTGTGGACGCGGAGGAAGCGCTGACCTTCGCATCCAAGCGCTATTGTGCAGAACTGCTGGCGCAGAAAGAACAAAGCGGTACTCAGGTCGAGTGACCTGCTCCGATAGAGAAAAAAGAACACCAAGTAACAAATCTGGAGGGTATTTTTATGACGAAGACCGATCTGATCGCACAGGTTGCTGCGAACACTGAGATGAGCAAGAAGAGCGCTGAGCAGGCTGTCAATGCTGTGTTTGAAGCACTGAGCAAGGCCATGTCTGAGGGCGAAAAGATCACCATTTCCGGTTTTGGCACCTTTGAGATGCGTGAGCGCGCCGAGCGTCAGGGCATCAACCCCCGCACCCGTGAGCCGATCACCATTGCCGCTTCCCGCAGCATCGTGTTCAAGCCCGGCAAGTCCCTGAAGGACACCCTGTAAGCTGTATCTGCTTTGCCGCCGCTGCCTGCAAGAGGGTGCGGCGGCTTTTTTTTGTGACAGGAGGAAGAACCATGCGTCTGGATAAATATTTGAAAGTTTCGCGTCTGATCAAGCGCCGCACCGTGGCAAACGAGGTGGCCGATGCAGGCCGCATCCTCATCAACGGCAAGATCGCCAAGGCCAGTCAGGCCGTCAAGGCGGGCGACATCATCGAGGTGACCTTCGGCAACCGGCCCATCAAGGTAAAGGTGCTCTCGGATGTGGAGCCGCGCACCAAGGATGTGGCCCGCGAGATGTACGAGATCATTGCAGAGGGCGAGCAGGCATAAAAGCCCCGGTCCGGTGCATAGGATGCACCAGAAAAGGGGAGACGAACCATGCCGGAAAAAACACCCAGAGATCCGCAGCCCGCGCCGCACGATCTGATCTTGGAAAGCCGCGCCCGCCTGACGGTGACCGGTGTGCAGAAGGTACTGCACTGCAATGCCGACAGCGCTGCCATGGAAACGGGCAAGGGCACGCTGCACCTGACCGGGGCGCAGCTGAACATGGCGGCGCTGGATCTGGAGACCGGGGAGGCGAAGTTCACCGGCCGCATCGACACGCTGGAATATACGGCCAGCGCACCGGCGGGCGGTTTCCTGCGCCGCCTGCTGCGATGATCCCGGTACTGCGCCTGCAGCCCTTGGGCAGGAGATCGCTGCCTGCACGGTGCTGGGAGCCAGTATCGGCGCACTGCGGGCTGTATTCCCGGCCAGAGGGCGTGCAGCTTTTGTGCCGGATCTGGTGTGGATGGGTGCTGTGCTGGCTGCTGTGCAGAGCTACGCAGCAGGGCAGAGCAGTGCCGGTGTTCTGCGCTGGTACATGGCTGCGGCAGCCTTTGCCGGTGCCGGTGCAGCAGCCTTTGTGCTGGGTGCACCGCTGCGTGCAGCGGGAGGCGTTTTACAGCGCCGGGTGCTCCGGCCGGCAGAGCGGCGGCGCGCCCGGCGGAGAAAGGTGCACAAACTACGCCGCAGCGCAAAAAGAACTGCAAAAAAGCGCAAAAAGAACTTGCCAAACCAGCGCCGCATGATGTATAATTCATATGTGTTAAAGTAAGAGTCAAATGCAACGGGGGCAGAAGAGATCATGGCAGCACCGGACCGCAGAAAACGCAAGAAGAAAGTGGTCGTTAAAACGCTTGTACGGGTGTTTTTTGTCCTGCTGCTGCTGAGTATGCTGGCAGCATACATTTCCAATCAGGTCACCATCAGCTCCAAACGTGCGGAGCTGGACACGCTGAACGAGCAGATCGCCCAGCAAAAGACTGAAAACGAGGAGATGCAGCGCATTCTCAGCGGCGATGCAGACCAGATCACCGAGTGGGTCGCGCGGGATTCTTACAATTACGCTGCACCCAACGAGCGCATCTTTGTGGATGTGACCGGCAGCTGAATTGCTGCCCATTCTATGGAAAACAAGGAGTATTGAGTTTTGGCAATTGAGGTAGGGAACGTATTCGAGGGCCGCGTCACCGGTGTAAAGCCGTTTGGCGCTTTTGTCGCACTGCCGGAGGGCCGTGTAGGCATGGTCCATATTTCCGAGGTGTCCAACGAGTTCGTGCAGGACATTGCAGCTGTTCTGCACGATGGTGATATCGTCAAGGTGCAGGTGATCAACATTGCACCGGATGGCAAGATCGCGCTGTCCATCAAGCGCCTGCTGCCGCCGCCTCCGCGCCCGGCGCGTGAGGGCAGAGGCCCTGCAGGCGG
>ENA-OPZM01000013-OPZM01000013.1-human-gut-metagenome-genome-assembly--contig:-NODE-13-length-69790-cov-16.224897_pt1 | contig 69790 bp, 50 predicted proteins | sample MGYA00242478_ERZ504493 | MGnify/ENA primary metagenome ERZ504493 (study PRJEB26092, sample SAMD00036227) | human gut metagenome | host: Homo sapiens | study: EMG produced TPA metagenomics assembly of... | reverse complement strand
TTCGAAAAGGAAGGTTTCAACGCGCCTCGCGCCTTGCCGGCGTTCGCTGCGGCTTCCGCGAGCCGCGAGGCTTGATCGCAGAAGCCGATGCAAAAATGCGCGTTGGCGCACGCCCATGAAAAAGGACGTGCGCCAACGCGCGTTTTTGCACGATTTACTTGTGGACCAGATGGCGCACCAGCGTATTCCACGGCGATGACCAGCAGGTACGATGCCGAATGCTTCATCCCGGCTCCCGGTGCGGCTACGTGTTTGGGCTGGTGCTGTCTGTGATCGTATTCGTGCTCCCCTCCTTCTTTCTGAAGGAGGGGAGCACCTTTCGTAAGTAGCGACGTGTCGACTTGGTGGCCGTCATGTTCGGCTACGCTTTTGTGCGTACAACGGACGGGTTGCACGTGTATTTGATGAAAAACGATACGTTATACGATTAACGGCGTGTCGCGATGTGGGTGATTCCGGTGTTCTGCAAGAACGGCAGTATGGAGCCGAAGTTTACGTTTGCGACGCTGGGGGGCTGGTCGATGAGAGCGCTAACTATTGAGATAAACGATTAACGTTTGACATTAAACGATTAATGATTTATAGTGTTAACCACCGCAAAGAAACAACCACAAAGCAAGTGGCTGACGGGGTCGTACCGGTGCGTCTTACATCGGTGCGAGGAGGAAACATCAAGGAAGAAGGAGCCTAATCATGGCACGAAGAAGTGTTCGCCTGTTGGCATCAATAGCTGCAGTCGCGACTATGGTCACGACGTTTGCCGCCTGCGGCAACAAGCAGGCCACCACAGACGAGAACGGCAAGCCAATCGTCAATATTCTGGTTCGTCGCAACGTGACCGACCATCCGATGCAGGACACCCAGTACACCAAGGATCTGGAAGCCGCCTGCGATTGCACCATCAAGTGGCAGGAAGTCTCTGACAACGCTTGGGGCCAGCAGAAGAGCGCCAAGATGGCCGCCGGTGAATTCCCGGACATTGGCTTGAGCTTGTTCAGCATGGTGGATGCGGCCAAGTACAGCACCTATTTCGAGGATCTCAAGCCGCATCTGGACAAGATGCCGAACGTCAAGAAGTTCCTCAAGGCCCAGCCGGGCGCGCGAAGTACGTCACCGATGGCACCAAGATCGCCATGCTGCCTTCCGACCGCGGCAAGGGTTACGAGGTTTCCGGCACTCACATGTTCATCAACAAGACCTGGCTGGACAAGCTGGGACTCCAGATGCCGACCACTTGGGACGAGCTCGAGAACGTGCTCGATGCATTCAAGACCCAGGATCCGAACGGCAACGGCAAGGCTGATGAGGTGCCGATGAATATCCGCAGCCTCGGCTTCGGCCTGTGGAGCCTCTGGCGCTGATGAACTCCGAAGGCGTGGTCACCTCCTTCATGGGCGGCGGCGCTTCCGAACAGGGCTATTATGTGGACAACGGCAAGGTTAAGAGCTATTACACCTCCGACGCGCTCAAGGACGTCGTCTCCTACCTGCACGGACTCATGGCCAAGGGCCTTATCCCGAAGGATGTGCTCACCCGTGACGCCTCGCAATACACTTCGCAGACCGTCAGTGACGGCAAGACCGCGCTGACCGGCGTCTCCTTCGGTTGGTCCAACTACGCCGAATACGGCAACGCGCTTGGCGACCAGTACGTCACCCTGCCGCCGCTGAAGAAGGACGCCTCCACGCCCGACTCCCAGGTCAAGTGGGATTATTCCCAGGACGCCTGCCGCTGGGCCTACTCCGGTTCCGGCCTGACCGTCAACCCGAACGCAGCCAACCAGGACGCCATCTACAAGGTGATCGACGCCATGTACGGCGAGAAGCTTTCCGTGGCTGGATTCTTCGGCTCTATTCCGGATATCGTTTCCGATGACGGCGACCACCAGTACACCATCGACAAGGCTAAAGCTTACGCCGAATATCCTGATACCCGCGCCGTCGCCCTGCAGGACCGCTTCGGTGGCTGGATTCGCGACGACGTGAAGATGGTCAACGACACCAACGCCGACCAGGTCACTGCGTCCGACTTGGCCATTCGTGAGGCGCGCAACCGCGTCGACGGCGTCAAGGATGTCGTACCGATTTACGTGCGCCCGAATACCGAGGACTCCAACACCCTGCAAAACAACAACACCGCCATCTCCAACTACGCGAACAACCAGATCGCGAAGTGGGTCCAGAAAGGCGGCATCGACAAGGAATGGGATGCCTACGTGAAGAAGGTGTCCGAACCGACCCTCGGCCTCGACGCCAACATCAAGATTTGGCAGAAGTGGTACGACAAGTACACCAAGTAGCCAAGTAATACCGCGGGGTCCATCGCACGGGTTCGTTTCTCTCCCGTGACTGCCGCCGGACCCCGCATTTTTGTTCCCTAGCAATCATCCTAAATTGGAGACCAACATGAGTGCACAAACATCGCAAGGCGTTGCTGCACGGACCGTGGCGATGGAAGCGGCTCCCGACCGCAAGAAACCAGGTCTGCTCGATCGCATCGCCGACCACTTCCGCCGCTACTGGCAGCTGTGGATCCTCACCGCTCCCGCCCTGTTCTTCGTCGGCCTGTTCGCTACGTGCCGATGTGGGGCATCCAGCTTGCCTTCCGTGAATTCGACCCGACCAAGGTCTGACCGGCGGCAAGTTCGTAGGATTCAAATATTTCAACGAGTTCTTCCATAACCCGCTATTCGGCGAGATCATGACCAACACCATTCGCATCTCCCTGTGGACGCTGGTCATGGGCTTCATCTTCCCAATCATCCTGGCCCTGCTGATCAACCAGATCGGCTCCAAGAAAATCAAGGGCTTCGTACAGACCGTCACCTACATGCCCCACTTCATCTCCGTGGTGGTCATCGTCTCGATGCTCAACATCTTCCTGTCCCCGGGCTCCGGCATCCTGGGCCGCTTCTTCGGCGACGAATCGCTGATGGGCTCCACCAGCGCCATCACCGCCGTCTACTGGATCTCCGAAGTCTGGCAGCACGTCGGCTGGAACTCCATCATCTACCTGGCCGCGCTCGCCGGTGTGGACACCTCGCTGTACGAGGCCGCGAAGATCGATGGCGCCGGCCGTCTGCAACTGATTCGTTACGTCGACCTGCCGGCGATCATGCCGACCTGCGCAATCCTGCTCATCATGAACATGGGTTCCGTGCTCAACGTGGGCTTCGACAAGATCTACCTGATGCAGAATTCGCTGAATATGCCGGCCACCGAGGTCATCGCGACCTACACCTACAAGATCGGTATTATTAACGGCCAGTATTCGTATTCGACCGCCATCGGCCTGTTCAATACCTTGGTCAACTTCGTCTTCCTGATCACCGCGAACGCGATCGCCAAGCGCGTTTCCGATACGAGTATTTTCTAGGAGGCAGCCATCATGTCTGCAACAACAACCGGGGCCGTTGCCCAAAGCAAGAACGATATTCCCTGGAACAAGCATGTACGTCAGAAGAAAACGCCAGGTGATCTGGCCGTCGACTTCGTCATCGTGCTGCTTCTGGTGTTCACCGTGGTCGCAGTGCTCTACCCCCTGTGGTTCGTGGTCATCGCATCGTTCTCCGACCCGAATGCCGTGGCCGGCGGCGAAGTGACCCTGCTGCCCAAAGGCGTGACCTTCGTCGGGTATGCGAAGGTGTTCGCCAACCATCGCATCTGGCAGGGCTATCTCAACACGATCATCTACTCGGTGGTCGGCACCGCGGTCAACATGGCCGTGACCATCCCCTGCGCCTTCGCATTGTCCCGCCGCGAATTCAAGCCGCGCCGCGTCATCATGTTCCTGTTCACCGTCACCATGTTCATCAGCGGCGGCCTGATCCCGAACTACTTGCTGTACAAGGCCCTCGGCATCAACAACACCATGTGGGTGTTCATCCTGCCAGGCGCGGTCTCCGTGTACAACGTAATCGTGGCACGCTCCTTCTTCGAAACCTCCATTCCGGAGGAGCTGCATGACGCGGCGCAGATCGACGGCCTGAGCTACTTCGGCTACTTCTTCAAGATCGTGCTGCCGTTGAGCTCCGCCATCCTCGCCGTCATCGGCCTGTACTACTTCGTCGGCCACTGGAACGACTTCATGACAGGCTTGATCTACATCACCGACGATTCGAAGCAGCCGTTGCAGGTGGTCTTGCAGCAGTTGCTGCTGGTGGCGCAAGGTACCGGTACGAACGTCAACGCCGCGGCCCAACAGCAGGCGGCCGACCAGATCAAGTTCGGCATCATCATCGTCTCCACCTGCCTCTGCTGGTGCTGTACCCGTTCCTGCAGAAGTACTTCAACAAGGGCGTCATGCTCGGCGCCGTCAAGGGCTGATTGAAAGGGATTCGCCATGCTCGCTCGTTTTTCCGTGGCCTATGAACGGTTCTGCCGTCTGCTGCTCACGATCTTCGTGGTGAACATCGCCATGCTCGTGCACACACTGCTGGGTGCCGTGGTGCTGGGATTCTTCCCATCCTGCGCCGCCGCGCAAACCACGTTTCGCACGTGGCTGCGTGCCGAGGATCGGTCGATGCGTGCCAAGGAAGTATGGGGCATCTTCCACGGCGCATGGAAAAACGAGCTCAAGCAGGCGAATCTCTTCGGCTGGCCGTTGGCCATATGCTGGGTGGTGCTCGCCATCGACTACTACATGATGAACTGGCATGCACGCGGAACGTTCGACGTGGCGGTTTCCGGCGTACTGTTCGTGCTGGCACTGGTATTGCTGGCCTTCACCATGCTGGTCTGGGTGGTGCGCGCGAACTATGACGAACGTCCGCTGTGGATCGTCCGCACAACGCTGACCATGATCGTGGCCCGTCCGCTGTGCACCCTGCTGCAGATCGGACTCGCACTGCTGGCGATCCTTGCCTGGGCGCAATGGCCGGGTCTGCTCATGGTGTTCGGCATGTCGCTGCCGATGTTCTGCACTGCGTGGATCGTGTACTCGTTCGGCCGGATTCCGGGAATGGACATCCATGACCGGGAGCAGCCGGGCATCCGATACGCGAAAAGCTGAACGGCAGAGTGTCGCCAAAGAAAGGCGGGCATACAATGGAATCCGCTTCATAAAGCCGCCAAGCAGACAAGGCAAAACCATTGATATCGATCAAAGACATCGCAAAAGAGGCCGGCGTCTCCATTTGCACCGTGTCGTTGGTCCTGAACAACAAGGACCGCAATCGCGTCAGCAAGGCGGTGGCGCAACGAGTGCGCGAAACGGCCCAATCAATGGGATACAAGCCGAACTCCGTGGCGCGTACATTGCGCACCAGCAGGTCGTATGTCCTCGGCTTTATTACCGATGAGATCGCCACCACGCCATATGCCGGGCGCGTACTGGTGGGAGCGCAGGAGGCAGCGCGCAAACTCGGCTATATTCTGCTCACCGTCAACACGGGAAACGATCGGGAACTGGAGAACCAGGAGATCGCGGCCCTGCGGCAGTACCGCGTGGACGGTTTCCTGTATGCCATGATGTACCACCGTGTTGTGGAGATCCCCGCCGAACTCGAAGGCAGCCCCACGGTCGTCGTCGACAGCGAAGACGAGAATCGCAAGATTCCCTCGATCTACCCCGACGACGAAATGGCAGGGTACGATGCCACCAATCGGCTGATTCAGGCCGGCTGCAAACGCATCGTTTACTACGGTTCCTCAATCACCATTATCGCCCAGGGGGAGCGGTTCGCCGGGTATCGCCGAGCGCTCGCGGACGCGGGCATCCCCTTCGACGAGCAGTTGGTCGTCAACGTGGAAGAGGCCACAAACGCCGCTTCGGAAGCCGGTCGCGTGTTCGACGAGATCAAGCCGGACGGCATCTTCTGCTTCAACGATGTGCGCGCGACCTTCATCTACGAGGCGGCCAGAGAGCGGTCGGTCGGCATCGGCACAGACGTTTCCGTGATCAGCATCGACAACCAGCCGCTCATTACGGACGTGCTCAAACCCGCGTTGACCACCTTGGAGCTTCCTCACTACGAAATGGGCTTCGAAGCGGTGCATCAGCTGGTCGCCATGATCGACGATGAAGCCGCCACGGAAAGCCTTGCACGCAGTGAGGATTCGATCAGGCGTTCGGAGAACGGCCCGATGACACCGTTGCGTTGCCGCATCATCGAACGCGATTCGATCGTTTCCTGACGGCACTGCGTCTTTGAGTATTTCCATCCATTTTCCATATTCATTTCACACGTGTAGAGGGGTCTACTATGTCGAATACCTATTCCATCTCCATCGAAACCGGCGGCTACCGGCAGCTCGATCTGTTCACCGAACGCTGTGGCGAGGGGAACGCCGTCGTTACCGTTGCGGACGGCAACGGCGTCGCAATCGCGGCGCACACCATGCCCATCGCCGAACGCAGGCATCATTTCTCCATTGCGGTGCCGCAGAAATCCACCGTCACCGTGGCGGCAAGCGGCCTGGTTGTACGCTTCGGCTACCTTTCCGAATGCGATGACCTGCTTGACAACGGCGTTCGCTACGTGAACATGAATCCAAGCGACACCGATTGGCCTGCACAGCCCACGCTGGAACAGATCTACAACCGTTTCGGGCGTTCGGGCGCGCATTTCGAACCGTTCGCACGTTGGATGAACGATCCGAACGGCCTGTGCCAGTTCCAAGGGCGCTACCACCTGTTCTTCCAGCTCAACCCGTATGGTTTCGGCTGGGACAATATGCATTGGGGGCACGCGGTAAGCCGTGATCTGGTGCATTGGACTCATCTGCCAGTCTTCCTGGAACCGCAGCCCGAACTGCACACCGACGAGCGTATCGTCGGCGGCGCGTTCTCCGGTTCGGCCGTGACCGTGGACGAGCATGACAATCCGGTCGCCGGCAACGAGGCAAACGCCATCCGCCTGTACCTGACCCGTCATCTGGAAACCCGCGGCGACGAATCCTCCGTCACCGAATACCAGACCACCTGCCTGTGCGAGGACGGCGTGCATGTTCGCGTGGAATCGCCGGTGGCGCTGCGTGCGAATGACGATTTTGGCTATGACTTCCGTGATCCGAAGGTTGAATGCGGCATGGGCGGCGAGGCTCTCGACCCGGATCGTGCTATATGGTAACCGCCACCAATCTGCCGGTATCGGAATTTAGCGCAGACGCCGCCGATAGTGCGGTTCCCGGCATCAGCACCCAGAACACCGGCGGCTGGTTCACTTATTCTCCTCAGGGCAAGCCGGGGGTCGACCAGCCGAACAACGCCACCGTTCCCGCCATGACATTGTTCTCCGCGAAGAAACCGCTCAAGCGCAATGTGACATGGCGCTACGAAGGGCCGGTGCTCGCCGATTTCGGTCATCAGATCGCACGCACCTACGAATGCCCTGACCTGTTCCAGGTCGACGGCGTGACCGTTGCTGTGGGCGCGCTGATGCATTACCGCGACAAGCAGGGACGTTTCCAGCAGGTGCGCTGGTATGCCGGCGACTTGGTGAATACCGATAATGGTCCGAAACTGGATGTCAAGGCCAGCGACTGGTGCGATTTCGGCACCGGATATTACGCCACGCAAAGCTTCGCCGACGATAACGGCCGTCGCATCGTATTCGGCTGGTTCACCGATTTTCCGGAGATGCGTGTCGAACAGCCGTGCCTGGCCAACGGCATGATGTCGCTGCCGCGCGAATTGCATGTGCGTGACGGCAGGCTGTACAGCAAGCCGGTGAGCGAAGTGTACCGCGAGCTGCTCGGCGAGCGTCTTGCCGTGCACGGCGATGGCGGGGATATGGTCGTTACGGCTCCCGGCAACGCATACTATGCGAACGTGCATCTGGCGGATGATGCCGATGCCATCATGGTGCTGGCGAAGGGCGTCAACCCGCAGGACGGCAGGCCGACCGAACTGCTGCTGCAGCGCACTGATGGCGTGACCCGCCTGGTGGCCAAGGGCACTGCGGTGGAGGATGTTGACTTCGACAGCGGCATCACCGATGTTCGCCAGGTGGAGGTGTTCTTCGACCGCAATGTTGTCGAAGTGTTCCTCAATGGCGGTCAGACGGCAGGAAGCATGCTGTTCCAAGGCGCTGATGGCGACGGTGAGCTTCGCATCGCGTCGTCCGGCAAGATCGATGCGGTTGATGCGCGTGCATTGAACGGTATTTGGCGCTAAGACGTAGAGCCGTATCCGGCGGCCCCGTTCCTGCGTGTTCCTTGTGACACGGCGGGTGCGGGGCCGCTGCCGTATGTGCAGGGGTATGTACGCGATATGGGCACGATATGTGCGCTGCGTTGTAATTTGCCGGCGGATGTTGCATGTCATGCTGTGTTGCGACACGGCGCGGGTGAATCCGTGGGCGGTGACGACCTAGGTAAACGTTTGACTACTGACATGCGCGTGTGGCGTCTCACCATGTAATGCGAAAAGCGGGAGAGAGGGGTGTTTTGGCACGTGCCTTTCCTATACTTGAGGGCACGTCCGGCAATTCGCCGAGACGGCAACTGGATATTCGCACCTAACGTTTAGGGAGTTCCATGAACAAGGCAATCATCACCGTCGTCGGCCAGGATACTGTCGGCATCATCGCACGCGTCTGCACCTACCTTTCCGAGCATCAGGTCAACGTGCTTGACATTTCCCAGACCATCATCGACGGTTTCTTCAACATGATGATGATTGTGGATTATTCCAACGCGGACGAGGAATTCGGCACAGTCGTCGACGACCTCGACAAGCTCGGCGAGGAGATCGGCGTGCGCATCCGCTGCCAGCGCGAAGAGATCTTCACCAAGATGCACCGCGTCTGATCCGCGGCACACGTAAGCCATGCAAGCAACCGAAGCCACGAATCGTACCAATCGTAAGGAAAAACCATGCTGAATATCATGGAGGTCCACGAGACCAACAAGATGATCGAGCAGGAGAAGCTCGACGTACGCACCATCACCATGGGCATCAGCCTGCTGGACTGCGCGGCCGACAGCGTCGACGAGGTCTGCGAGAACATCTACAACAAGATCACCACGTACGCCAAGGACCTCGTGTCCACCGGCCAGGCCATCGAACGCGATTTCGGCATCCCGATCGTCAACAAGCGCATCACCGTCACCCCGATTTCCCTGGTCGGCGCAAGCTCCTGCAAGAGCTCCGAGGATTTCGTCAAGATCGCACACGCACTCGACCGCGCGGCCAAGAAGGTCGGCGTCGACCTGATTGGCGGCTACTCCGCGCTCGTGTCCAAGTCCATGACCCCGGCTGAGGAAATGCTCATCCGCTCCCTGCCGCAGGCCCTGTCCGAAACCGACATCGTGTGCTCCTCCGTGAACGTGGGCTCCACTAAGACCGGCATCGACATGAACTCCGTCGAACTGCTCGGCCACATCGTCAAGGACATCGCGCACGCCACCGCAGACAATGATTCCTACGGTTGCGTGAAGTTCGTGGCATTCTGCAACGCCCCGGACGACAACCCGTTCATGGCAGGCGGCTTCCATGGCGTGACCGAAGGCGACGCGGTCATCAACGTCGGCGTCTCCGGACCGGGCGTGGTCTCCCGCGCGCTCGACGAAGCCAAGGGCAAGGACTTCGAATTCCTGTGCGAAACCATCAAGCGCACCGCGTTCAAGATTACGCGCGTCGGCCAGCTGGTGGCCCAGGAGGCCTCCCGCCGACTCGGAGTGCCATTCGGCATCATCGACCTCTCGCTCGCCCCGACCCCCGCCGTGGGCGACTCCGTCGGCGAAGTGCTGGAGAAGATCGGCCTCGAACAGGTGGGCGCCCCAGGCACCACCGCCGCGCTCGCCATGCTCAACGACCAGGTGAAGAAGGGCGGCATCATGGCGTCCTCCTATGTGGGCGGCCTGTCCGGCGCGTTCATTCCGGTCTCCGAAGACAAGAACATGATCGACTCGGCCAACAACGGCTGCCTGAAGATCGAAAAGCTTGAGGCCATGACCTGCGTATGCTCCGTCGGCCTTGACATGATCGCCATCCCCGGCGACACCATCGCGGCCACTATTTCCGGCATCATCGCCGACGAGGCGGCCATCGGCATGGTCAACCAGAAGACCACCGCCGTGCGTGTAATCCCGGTGGAAGGCAAGGGCGTGGGCGAGATGGCCAACTTCGGCGGCCTCATGGGCTACGCGCCGATCATTCCGGTGAACCAGACCAGCTGCGAGGCCTTCGTGACCCGTGGCGGCCGCATTCCGGCGCCGATCCACTCCTTCAAGAACTGACGTTCTTACGAAAGAACCCGACCTTCCTGCACGGAGGGCCGGGCTCTTTTGCGTTTGTAAAACTGTTTTTACTTACCGCCGGCAAAGTTCAACTGTCGCCAGGCTTCGTAGATGGCGATGGAGGCGCAGTTGGTGAGATTCAGGCTACGCAGCGAAGGACGCATCGGCAGACGCACCTGCTCGGCCACATGCGGGCCGGCCATGATGTCCATCGGATCGGGGATATTGCCCGGTTCCGGACCGAACAGCAGGATGTCGGTCGGCCTGTATTCGATGTCGGTGTACAGCTTGGTGGCGTGCGCGGTGAAGGCGATGATGCGCGAATCCGGCATCGATTCCACCAGATCCTCGAAATTCGGATGCAGCACCACATGCGCCATGTCATGGTAGTCGAGCCCAGCACGGCGCAGCTTGGTGTCCCGCAGATTGAAACCCAAAGGTTCCACCAGGTGCAGAATCGTTCCCGTCACGGCGCACAGGCGGATCGCGGAACCCGTGTTGCCCGGAATACGCGGGGAGTAGTAGCACAGGTGCGGGGTGGAGGTCTCCGCCTTCGCCGCGTCCTTCGCGCTCAGCATCGCGTCCACCACGGAAATCGGATTGCCGTGCGCGTCGGTCACCAGTTCGTCCGGGCCGTAATTGGACTTGCGGTACCCGTATTCGAACATCTTCTCGACCTTGGCCTCGGCCGCCTGCGTCTCGGCGTCGCGCGTTGCGCCCTGCGCGTTATCGGTATGTTCTTCGTTCGTCATAAATGCTAAGAATAGGAACGATGAACGACACGAACACCACATACGACACCGCCGTACGTGACGCCGACTTTGACGACTTTGCCGATTCCGCCACCGCCGTCACCTCCGATGCTTCCGATGCTGACGAAATCGCAACGATGCTCGCGCAATGGTGGCAGACCAACGCGCGCGACCTGCCATGGCGATTCGGCCGCACCACACCGTGGGGCGTGCTCGTTTCCGAAGTGATGAGCCAGCAGACGCAGATGGGCCGCGTCGTGCCGTATTGGACCGCATGGATGGACCGATGGCCGGACGCAGCCGCGCTCGCCGACGCCCCGAAATCCGACGTGATCACCGCATGGGGGCGGCTTGGCTATCCGCGGCGCGCCCTGCGATTGCAGGAATGCGCGCACGTCATCGCATACGATTACGCCGACGAGCTGCCGCATACGTACGATGAATTGCTTGCTCTGCCCGGCATCGGTGATTACACGGCAAGCGCGGTGCTGTCGTTCGCTTTCGGCGAACGTATCGCGGTGGTCGACACGAACATCCGCCGTGTGCTGTCACGTGCGTTCGTCGGCGTCGAATCGCTCGGCGGCAGCGCAAGTCCCGCGGAACGCGCGCTGGCGAAACGGCTGCTGCCGGACGATGATTCCGCGAAATGCCGTCGTTTCGATCGCCCGTCCGTCGTGTGGAACCAGGCCGTCATGGAACTCGGCGCGACGGTGTGCACTGCGAAATCGCCATTATGCGAAGCCTGTCCGATCGCCGGAAAATGCGCGTTCCTACGCAACGGAAGACCGGGATTGGGGCAGCGGCGTACGCGACCACGCCAACGATTCCAAGGTACGGACCGGCAGGTGCGCGCTGGTGCTGAACGCGCTGCGCGGCCTGCCGGATGGCGAGACGGTGCTTGATCGCAAGAGCGTCGAACGGCTGTGGAAAGACCACGTGCAGCTGGACAAATGCATCGCGTCGCTTGACGAGGACGGTCTGATCGAAATCCTGCCCGGGGGAGGGGTGCGGCTGCCGGTGTAACGTACACGGCATGCGTGGTGCGTGCGGCCGCGGTGCCGCACGGAGGATGACACGCTAGACTGGGAGCCATGGCTCACAAGACCTCCCCGCGGACCGGTAAGAAACGTACGAAACAACAGCAGGCGATGTATCGCCGCCGCCGCATCGTTTTCGGTATCGCGACGGTGCTGGTGCTGAGCTTCATCGTATTCTGCCTGTATTCGCTGACGCAGGGCGTCGTCGCTGTCAACCGCGAAATCCACCATGCCGATGTTTACGCGATCTCCCGCAAGGAGGTGCCGTCGCCGACCCAACAGCAGAAAAGCAGCGTTCCCGATTGCGACGCATCCAACGTCGCGCTGTCGCTTACTCCGGCCGCATCGAGCTTCGGTGTGGGCGGCACGATGGACTTCACCGCTTCCGTGAAATACAACGGTTCCGGCAAGGCTGGCTGTCTGATCGACGTGTCCCAGGCGGGCATGGTGCTGACGATCAAGTCGGGCAAGGACGTGGTCTGGAAATCGAACGTATGCCCCGTGGACACGGATTACCGGCTGATAGCCAAGGGCGACGAGGTCAAGCAGACGATCACTTGGCCGGGCGTGCGTTCCGGCAGCGAATGCGCCGACGCGGCGGACCTGCCGAACGTGGACCGTGGCGTGTATTCGGCCCAACTGTCGGTCAAAGGACATGCGAAAACCAAGTCGGAACCGGTCGGCATCACAGTGGAATAAAATCTACAGGCTATGCTATTCTTATGACTTTGCGTAGATGCGTGTCATATAGCGGGCACGCTGACAAGGAAGAAGCGCCCGCGTATTAGGCATATGGTGGCCAATGAGAGCGCTTCCGGGGAAACATATCGATACGATTAGCGAGCGATAAGGAACGTCCATTGGCTGAGGCTACGACGAACACCACCACCATCATCGCACGCGCCGACCAGCATGATATTGATCTGCACAAGGCGTCGGACCGTGTGAATTTCGGCTCCATCCGCGAGCCCATTGATGTACCCTACCTGTTGGGTGTACAGACTGACAGCTTTGACTGGCTCATCGGCAACGAGCGCTGGCAGAAGCGAGTCCAGAAGGATCTGGAGAACGGCACCAACACCGTGCCCCACACCTCCGGTCTTGACGAGGTCTTCCAGGAGATCTCCCCGATCGAGAACTTCGCTCAGACCATGAGCCTGACCTTCTCCGATCCGTACTTCGAAGAACCGCGCCACACCGTGCAGGAATGCAAGGAGAAGGATTACACCTACTCCGCGCCGCTGTACGTGAACGCCGAATTCGAGAACGGCGACACCGGCGAAATCAAGTCCCAGACCGTGTTCATGGGCGATTTCCCGCTGCAGACCCCGCACGGCACCTTCATCATCGGTGGTACCGAGCGAGTGATCGTGTCCCAGCTCGTGCGTTCCCCGGGCGTGTACTTCGACCGTTCCCAGGACCGTACCTCCGATAAGGAAGTCTTCGGCGCGAAGATCATCCCGAGCCGTGGCGCATGGCTCGAGTTCGAGATCGACAAGCGCGACGTCCTCGGCGTGCGCGTGGACCGTAAGCGCAAGCAGTCCGCCATCGTGTTCCTCATGGCCATCGGCATGACCAAGGATGAAATTGCCGACGCCTTCAAGGACTACCCGCTGGTCATGGACGCTCTCGCCAAGGAGACCGTGCAGACCCAGGACGAGGCCCTGACCGACCTGTACCGCAAGATCCGTCCGGCCGACACCCCGACTCCGGAAGCCGGCAAGAACCTGCTGGACTCCTTCTACTTCAACACCAAGCGTTACGATCTGGCCCGCGTCGGCCGTTACAAGATCAACCGCAAGCTTGGTCTGGAAAAGGACGTCAACGACCGCAGCCTGTCCCGCGAGGACATCATCGCCACCATCAAGTACTTGGTCACCCTGCATGCGGGCGAGACCAAGTTCCCGGGCAAGCGCGACGGCCAGGACGTTGACCTGCGCGTGGACGTCGACGATATCGACCACTTCGGCAACCGTCGTATCCGCCAGGTCGGCGAGCTGATCCAGAACCAGCTGCGCACCGGTCTGAGCCGTATGGAGCGTGTGGTCCGCGAACGTATGACCACCCAGGATCCCGAGGCCATCACCCCGCAGTCCCTGATCAACATCCGTCCGGTGAACGCCACCATCAAGGAGTTCTTCGGAACCTCCCAGCTGTCCCAGTTCATGGACCAGAACAACCCGCTGGCTGGCGTGACCAACAAGCGTCGTCTGTCCGCTCTGGGCCCCGGCGGCCTGTCCCGCGACCGCGCCTCCATGGAAGTGCGAGACGTGCACCCGTCCCATTTCGGCCGTATGTGCCCGATCGAGTCTCCTGAAGGCCGAACATCGGTCTGATCGGCTCCCTGGCAACCTTCGGACGCATCAACCCGTTCGGTTTCATCGAGACCCCGTACCGCAAGGTCGTCAACGGCCACGTCACCGACGAAGTCGAGTACATGACCGCAGACCGCGATGCCGAGCACGTCATCGCCCAGGCCAACCAGGAGCTCGACGAGAACGGCAACTTCGTCAAGAAGCAGGCCCTTGCCCGAGTCGGCGAAGAGGAAGCGGTCGATGTGCCGGTCAGCTCCGTCGATTACATGGACGTCTCCCCGCGTCAGATGGTTTCCGTCGGCGCCTCCCTGATTCCGTTCCTGGAGCACGATGAGGGACACCGAGCGCTGATGGGCACCAACATGCAGCGTCAGGCCGTGCCGCTGATCGAATCCGAGCGTCCGCTCGTGGGCACCGGCGCCGAATGGCGCGCCGCCGTCGATTCCGGCGACGTCATCCTGGCTGAGAAGCCGGGCGTGGTGACCTACGTGTCCGCCGACATCATCCGTACCATGAACGACGATGGCACCACCAGCTCCTACAAGCTGGCCAAGTTCCAGCGCTCCAACCAGACCACCTGCTACAACCAGGTCCCGCTCATCCACGACGGCGAACGCGTGGAAGCCGGCACCGTGCTGGCCGATGGTCCGGCAACCCAGAAGGGCGAGATGGCACTGGGCAAGAACCTGCTCATCGCCTTCATGCCGTGGAACGGCTACAACTACGAGGATGCTGTGATCATCTCCCAGCGCCTCGTGCAGGACGACACCCTGAGCTCCATCCACATCGAGGAGTACGAGATCGACGCCCGCGAAACCAAGCTGGGTGCCGAAGAGATCACCCGCGACCTGCCGAACGTCGGCGAGGACGCGGTGGCCAACCTCGACGAGCGTGGCATCATCCGCATCGGCGCCGAAGTCGAAGCCGGCGACATTCTGGTCGGCAAGGTCACCCCGAAGGGCGAGACCGAGCTGACTCCGGAAGAGCGTCTGCTGCGCGCCATCTTCGGTGAGAAGAGCCGCGAAGTGCGTGACACCTCGCTGCGCGTGCCTCACGGCGAGACCGGCACCGTCATCGCGGTCAAGGAAATCACCCGCGAGGATGCCGAGGAAGACGGCGACGAACTGCCGAACGGCGTGAACCAGATGATTCGCGTCTACATCGCACAGCACCGTAAGATCACCCAGGGCGACAAGCTCTCCGGCCGTCACGGCAACAAGGGCGTCATCTCCCGCATCCTGCCGGAAGAGGACATGCCGTTCCTCGCCGACGGTACTCCGGTCGACATCATGCTGAACCCGCTGGGCGTGCCTTCTCGAATGAACCTTGGCCAGGTGCTGGAACTGCACCTCGCTGGATCGCGCACGCCGGCTGGGACATCTCCCTCGACCGGATGCCGAGGCCGCTTGGAAGAAGTACGTGCCGCAGGGCGCCGAAAAGGGCGCTCCGGGCACTCCGGTGGCCACCCCGGTGTTCGACGGCGTCCGTCCGGAAACCATCAAGGGCCTGCTCAGCTGCACCCTTCCGGACCGCGACGGCAACAAGCTCGTCGGCCCCGACGGCAAGGCGACCCTGTTCGACGGCCGTACCGGCGAACCGTTCCCGAAGCCGATCTCCGTGGGCTACATGTACATGCTGAAGCTGCACCACCTGGTCGACGACAAGATCCACGCCCGCTCCACCGGCCCGTACTCCATGATCACCCAGCAGCCGCTGGGCGGCAAGGCTCAGTTCGGTGGCCAGCGCTTCGGCGAGATGGAAGTGTGGGCCCTCGAGGCCTACGGTGCCGCCTACACGCTGCACGAAATGATGACCACCAAGTCCGATGACGTCGACGGCCGCGTGCGCGTCTACGGCGCCATCGTGAAGGGCGAGAACCTGCCGCCGGCAGGCATCCCGGAGTCCTTCAAGGTGCTGCTTAAGGAAATGCAGTCCCTGTCCCTGAATGTCGAAGTGCTCAACGCCGAAGGCGTGGCCATCGACATGAAGGACGAGGATGACGATCCGTCCACTTCCTCCGATGACCTCGGCTTCAACATCGGCGCGCGTCCTGACGCCGCCGCCAAGGAAGACCAGGTTGCCGAGGAGCCCGAATTCCAGTGATTGAAAGGATTGGCCGCGCTGCAGCACAGCGTGCAGCGCGGCCAATCCCCGAACAACGTGATAAGCATTAAGAATCGATAGACAGGACAATAGAGTGCTGGACGTCAACGAATTTGACAAACTGAGGATCGGACTGGCCACCGCCGACGACATCCGTAACTGGAGCTACGGCGAGGTCAAGAAGCCGGAGACCATCAACTACCGTACCCTGAAGCCGGAGAAAGACGGCCTGTTCGGCGAGCAGATCTTCGGACCTACCCGCGACTGGGAATGCGCCTGCGGCAAGTACAAGCGCGTGCGCTTCAAGGGCATCGTCTGCGAACGCTGCGGCGTGGAAGTCACCAAGAGCCGTGTGCGTCGTGAGCGCATGGGCCACATCGAGCTCGCCGCTCCGGTGACCCACATCTGGTTCTTCAAGGGTGTGCCGTCCCGACTGGGCTACCTGCTGGACATCGCGCCGAAGGACCTCGAGAAGGTCATCTACTTCGCGGCCTACATGGTCACCAAGGTGGACGAAGAGCAGCGTCATCAGGACCTGCCGGACCTGCAGCAGGAGTTCGACAACGAGATCGCCAACCTCGAGAAGCGCCGCAACGCCGAAATCGAGGAGCGCGCCAAGAAGGTCGAAGCCGATTTGGCCGAGCTCGAAGCCGAAGGCGAAGCCAAGGGCTCCGCACGCGCCAAGCTGCGCAACAGCGCCGAGCGTGAAATGGCCGCCATCCGTACCCGCTACGACGAGCAGATCCAGCGTCTGAGCGCCGTGTTCGACCGCTTCAAGACCTGAAGCCGGGAGACATGGAAGGCGACGTCGACCTGTGGCGTGAGATGGAAGACCGCTACGGCGATTACTTCGAAGGCTGCATGGGCGCCGAAGCCATCAAGAAGCGTCTGCAGGACTTCGACCTCGAGGCAGCCTCCAAGCAGCTGCGCGAAGAGATCGACACGGGCACCGGCCAGCGCAAGGCCCGCGCCCTGAAGCGTCTGAAGGTCGTCAACGCGTTCCTGACCACCGGCAACAAGCCGGAGGCCATGGTGCTCGACGTGATCCCGGTCATCCCGCCGGACCTGCGCCCGATGGTGCAGCTCGACGGTGGCCGTTTCGCCACCTCCGACCTCAACGACCTCTACCGTCGTGTGATCAACCGTAACAACCGTCTGAAGCGCCTCATCGAGCTCGGCGCCCCGGAGATCATGCTCAACAACGAGAAGCGCATGCTCCAGGAAGCCGTCGACTCCCTGTTCGACAACGGCCGTCGTGGCCGTCCGGTCACCGGCGCTTCGAACCGTCCGCTCAAGTCCCTGAGCGACATGCTCAAGGGCAAGCAGGGCCGTTTCCGTCAGAACCTGCTCGGTAAGCGTGTGGATTACTCTGGCCGTTCCGTGATCGTGGTCGGCCCGTCCCTGCGCATGCACCAGTGCGGTCTGCCGAAGCCGATGGCCCTCGAGCTGTTCAAGCCGTTCGTCATCAAGCGCCTCGTGGACCAGGGCTTCGCGCAGAACATGAAGAGCGCCAAGCGCCTCGTGGACCGCGCCGACTCCGAAGTGTGGGGCGTGCTCGAAGAGGTCATCTCCGAGCATCCGGTGCTCCTGAACCGTGCACCTACGCTGCACCGTCTGGGCATCCAGGCATTCGAGCCGATCCTGGTGGAAGGCAAGGCCATCCACCTGCCGCCGCTTGCCTGCGCCGCATTCAACGCCGACTTCGATGGCGATCAGATGGCAGTCCACCTGCCGCTGTCCGCCGAAGCCCAGGCTGAGGCCCGTTCCCTGATGATGGCTTCCGACAACATCCTGAAGCCGGCAGACGGCCACACCGTGACCATGCCGAGCCAGGACATGATCCTCGGTCTGTATTACCTGACCACCGTCATCGACGGTGCCAAGGGCCAGGGCCGCGTGTTCTCCTCGCTGGAAGAGGCCGAAATGGCGCTCGACAAGCACGAGATCGACATGCAGGCCAAGGTGCTCATCCGCCTTCCGCGGGACTTCGTGCTGCCGAAGGACTGGGAGCCGGGCGAGGTCAAGGTCGTCGATCCGGAACCGGGCAGCCCGGACGTGGTCAAGGAGGAGCGTTTCCATGACGGCTCCGTCCTGTTCGCCACCTCCTACGGCCGTATCCTGTTCAACGGCACCTTGCCGGTCGACTACCCGTTCGTCAACGAGCAGGCGCCGAAGAAGCGTCTGAGCAAGATCGTCGACGACATCGCGACCCGTTACTCCACCGCTCAGGTGGCCGTGACGCTGGACGCCCTGAAGGATCTGGCTTCACCCGCGCACCGTGGTCCGGCGTGTCCTTCGCGTTCTCCGACGTTATCCAGCCGCCGGAACTGGACGAGTACATCGAAAAGTACGAAGCGAAGCCGACAAGGTTAACGAGAACTACGAAATCGGTATGCTCACCGAAGAGGAGCGTCGTCAGGAACTGGTCGACCTGTGGACCAAGTGCACCAGCGAGGTCTCCGAGGCGGTTGAGGAACACTTCGATTCCAAGAACAACCTGGCCATCATCGTGCAGTCCGGTGCACGAGGAAACATGATGCAGATCAACCAGATCGCAGGTATGCGAGGCCTGGTGGCAAACCCGAAGGGCGAGATCATTCCTCGACCGGTCAAGTCCAACTACCGTAAGGGCCTGTCCGTGCTGGAATACTTCATCTCCCAGCACGGCGCGCGTAAGGGTCTGGCCGATACCGCACTGCGTACCGCAGAGTCTGGCTACCTGACCCGTCGTCTGGTGGACGTCTCCCAGGACGTGATCGTGCGTGAGGAGGACTGCGGCACCAAGCGCGGCCTGACCATGAAGGTCGGCGAACGCGATGCCGAAGGCAATCTGCACCTGGTCAAGGCCGCCGACGGTGGCCCGTACTCCCGTCTGCTCGCGGCCGACGTCATCGACCCGGCCGACGGCGAGACCGTGCTGTACAAGGCCGGCGACGCCCTGTCCATGGACGTGCTCAACGATCTCGTTGCCCACGGCGTGGAAGAGGTCAAGGCCCGTTCCGTGCTGACCTGCGAATCCAAGCGTGGCGTGTGCGCCAAGTGCTACGGCTGGTCCCTGGCCACCAACAAGCTGGTGGACGTCGGCGAGGCCGTCGGCATCGTGGCGGCACAGTCCATCGGTGAGCCTGGTACCCAGCTGACGCTGCGTTCCTTCCACTCCGGCGGCGTCGCTTCCGCTTCCGATATCACCCAGGGTCTTCCGCGTGTCACCGAGCTTTTCGAAGCCCGTACCCCGAAGGGCGAAGCTCCGATCGCGGAGTTCGCCGGCGTGGTCAAGGTGGAAGACACCGAGCGCGGCCGTCAGGTCACCCTGAAGCCGGACGACGACTCCGTCGAGCCGATCGTCTACCCGGTGACCCGTCGTGCGCCGATGCTGGTCAAGGACGGCGACCATGTCGAAGCCGGCACCCAGCTCATCGAAGGCTCCGTCGACCCGAAGAAGATCCTGCGCATCCTCGGCCCGCGCGCCGCACAGGTGAACATCGTGGAGGAAGTGCACACTGTGTACCGCTCCCAGGGCGTGGATATCCACGACAAGCACATCGAGGTCATCGTGCACCAGATGCTGCGTCGCATCACCGTGATCGACTCCGGCGACACCGACCTGCTGCCGGGCGAACTCGTGGACAAGGCACGCTTCAAGGCCGCCAACATGGAAGCCGTGAAGAACGGTGGCAAGCCGGCCGCCGGCCGTCCGGAGCTGATGGGCATCACCAAGGCTTCGCTGGCCACCGATTCCTGGCTGTCCGCGGCCTCCTTCCAGGAGACCACCCGCGTGCTCACCGAAGCCGCCCTGAACCAGAAGGTCGATGACCTGAAGGGCCTCAAGGAGAACGTCATCATCGGTAAGCTCATCCCGGCAGGTACCGGCCTCGCCCGTTACCGCAATGCCACGGTGGAGCCCGACAAGGCCATCCGCGACACCATCTACCCGAACTTCGGTTTGGGCGGCGAAGGCACCGACAGCTCCTTCGGCGACACCGACCTGTCCGATGTGGACTTCTCCAACATCGACTTCGGCGACCTGAAGCTGGGCGATGACTTCAACCCGGATGACTTCCTGGACGACAACGGCGGCCAGACCGATCTGGGCGACACCCTGTGAGATTCCCCTCACGATAGTCGACAGACGAATCATCTGACATAGCGAAAGGCGGAACCGACCAATACCGGTCGGTTCGCCTTTCGCTATATCTATATGTCGTGGGATTGCGAGGTTGTGGATTAATCGCGGGGGAGGGTTTCGCAGTCGTCTTTTGACGTTACTTGATCTTCTCCGAAAGCGTGGTTTCCAGATCCTTCAACGAACCGCTGAGATCGGCCTCCTTCGCGGCCTTTTGCAAATCGGACTGATCCAGGGTCGGCGAATCGATGTCGGACATCTTCGCATGAAGATCCTGAAGCTTTTCGTAATCGGCGGACCCATACTCGATATCGTTGAGATTCAGATCGGCCATCTGATCCACAATGTCCTTCTTCTTGCTGACGCTTTCCTGCATATCCGCGCCATACTCGGCATAGGACTTGATGGGAACCTTGGCAGATCGCCGGCGTCGGCGGCACAGCTTTCGAGCGCCTTGGAAAGATCGCGATAGTACGAAGACATGTCGGCGGAGTCGAATTTCGGCAGCTTCGTGCAGGTATGCGTCATCTTCATGAGCGCGGGCATGGTCTGGGCCAGATCGTTCATGTACCTCTCGTATTTCGCACGGTCCCGCTCGAACGTCTCGTACTTCTCCTTGACGTCCTTGTCTTTTTTCACGGCCTTCATGGCAGCCAGCTTGTCGCTGTCCTGCTTGAAGGTCTTCAACTTCTTCTTGCCCTCGTCATAAGCGGAGGATGAATCGTTGTCCGTTGCGCTCGCCGCCGAGCTGAATTCCTCATTGATGGCTGTATAGCTGCTTTCCAACGCCTGCGTTTGGACCAGCGCTTCCTCGTAATCGGAACGGCTGACGCGATTCGTAAGGAAGAACACCGCTGCCAGCGCGATGACGACGACTGCGGCCACCGCGCCGATGATAATGGCGACCGGCGGCTTATTTTTGGCCGCGGCGCCGGCTTGCTGGGAAGGAAAGTTGCCGGGCATTGGCGGTTGCGGCTGACCGTATTGTTGCGATTGGGCATATTGTGGCATCGCAGGCTGTGGAACCGCCGGTTGAGACGCGGTGGGCTGGGGCATGGCGGGCTGACCGTACGGCATCGGCCGCGGCTGACCATACTGCGGCATCGGCGGCTGAGGCTGTCCATAAGGTTGCGGTTGTCCGTATTGCTGCGGCTGGCCGTACGGCATGGGTTGCGGCTGTCCGTATTGAGGCCCGCCCGGCTGTGGCTGACTGTAGTTTGGCGCCTGCGGCTGCGGAGGCTGGTTATACTGCGGTTGCCCATTCTGCGGTTGACCATACGGAGGAGTGTTCGCCATGAGAAAAGTCCTTCTTATCCTTTTTCCTTTTTGAATGTCGAATCCGTGAACACGGAGGGAAACATCGACGTGTCCGTCTCTTTTGACGAGTTACAGCATAATATTTTGAGACGGAATATGCGAGCATCGTATTGCAGAATGAGTATCGTCAGACGGCATGGACGTCACCTTCCTACAATGGGAATATGAGTTTTCTACCTTACCCGCCGCCGCCCGAACCAGGGTGGTATGACGATGACGTCACGGTGATGGCGCAACCCACAGCCGAACCCGTCGACAATGCCGCCGATTCCTTGGAAACACGCGAACGGCTCGCCGCACAGAACGAATCGGACGACCACGATATGCAGGATGTTTCCGTTGCGAAGGGCGACGCTGCCGTTTCGGACGAGGACGATATCGACTGGGACGGCACCGTGCTTTCCGAAGCCTTCACCATGAAGCAGCCGAAGCACACGTACGTGCTGGACAACGAGCAGACCGGACAGCAGGTGATCGTGGATATGGGCGTGCTCCTTGGCCGCAAGCCTTCGGCCGAAGTGCCCGCCGGCGCCAAATCGGTCAAGCTGGAGGATCCGACGCGCACAATCTCACGCAACCATGCGGCGATCAGCTTCGACCAGGATGGCACGCTGTGGATAGAGGATTACGGTTCGCTCAACGGCACGTACATCATCCAAGACGATGTCGAAACCAAAGTGGAACACAAGCCGATGCAGCTGGAGGCGCCATGCACGGTGCGTATCGGCGACCAGTTCTTCCAATTCCGCAAACAGTGAGGGCGTTTGTCAGTGAAGACACGATTACGCTGACGGACTGCGTTGACGATTTGTGTTGACAGCGTCGGCGCGGACGGTTAGCGGTAAGACGATAAGGGGTTGTCACGGAGATTCCCGCGACAACCCCTTATGTTTCAAATGGTCTGATAATCGGCGTTAGCTCACTGCTGGCGCAGACGAATGGCCGCGTTGATGGCCGAATCGTTCAACTGGCCAAGCCAGGCAAGCAATTCCGGATAGATGTACGGATTGCGCGCAAGACACGGACGAAGCTCCGGCGCTTCGCTGGCGATACGGGCCATCAACATCTGATCGGTGGTGGTCATGGCCAGTTCCGCGGTGAACCCCGCGTCTGCCGGCGATTCCTGGGCCGCGGCATACTGCTGTTCGGCATACTGCTGTTCCGGTTCGTTCTGCGGCTGGCTCGATGAATAATCGGCACTTCGGACAAATCGGCGGGATTCATGTATGGGTCGACATACTCGGTCGAAGCCTCGTTAGACGCCGCATAGGCAGCGTCCTGACCGTATTGCTGGTTCACCGGCTGTTCCGGCTGATACTGCTGCTCCTGCTGGAACTGTTCCGCCACTGCCGGCTGATACTGCTGCTCCGGCTGGACCTGTTCGGCAACCGGTTCGGCCATTGGCTGGGCCGTCGGCTCGGCAATCAGATGCGGCTGCACGCCATTTTGCGGAACCGGCCAGCCCATCGCCACCAGCTGCTGGCGGGCGCGCTCATCGCCGAATTCGCGACCCAACGCTTCAGACCCGGGTACGCTCGCGGATTGGCAACGACATTCGCACCGAATTCCGGATTCTCGTACGCGATTTTCGCCAGGAACACGGGATCGGCGTTCGGATCCTGCACGGCCGCCACCGCGGCATCGAAATCGACCATCATGATCTCCTTGTCTCGTGGTCTGTAACCATCTTATTGAATGACTCGTAACGTTTGCAACGTACCGTCCAGCACATCGTCGATATCCTCGTCATCGCCGATCTTGCTGACGTTCCAATCCTCGTCGCACGGCATATCGGAACGCATATCCACCACGATGACGGTGATGTTGTCGCGGCCACCGGCGTTCAGCGCGGCGCGTACCAGCATGTCCGCGGCCATCTGCGGGTCGGCGTACGCCGCCGCGATCTCGGCAAGCTGCTCACGGCCGATCTGCGCATGCAGCCCATCGGAACAGATGATGAACCGTCCGTCCGCACGCGCGGCGTACCAGTCAGGCTGGATGCCGGCAGGCGCGCCGACACATTGCGTGATGATGTTGCGCGGAATGCAACGGCTCGCCTCATCGGGCAGCATCTGCCCCGAATCGATGGCGTTCTGCCGTTCCGAATGGTCGCGGGTGATGCACGTCAGCGAATCCGCCAGCCACGCGCCATTGCCGTCGGCGCGCATATGGTACGTGCGGGAATCGCCCACATTGACGATGTAACACCGTTCGTCGGAACATATCGCGTCATCGCCGACACGCGTCGGCAGCAGCACGCCGCTGATGGTAGTGCCCGCAACGCCGCCGAGCTGCTCACCCAGACGGAGCACCTCCTGCTGGGCAAGGATCAGCGTTTCGTCAATCGCGTCAAGATCGCGCGTCGGCAGTTCGGCCAAACGCGCGAACCGTTCCGCAACATCGGAACTGGCCTGCTTGCCGCCCTTGCCGCCACCCATGCCGTCGCACACCACATACACGCCGTTGCCTGCGCAGGCGCTGTCCTGGTTGTCTTTCCTACGCAAGCCGATATTGCTGTTCAGACCGACCTCAATATGTTTGACGTTCATGAGTCCCGCCCTTTCACACCGATTTTCCGCAAGCGGATTTTCCGGAAGTGGAACACGTCCGCAAGCGATAGTTTCGCCCGCCACCTGCGGAACGTCGGCAGCGAGCCGAGCATGAACTTTCGTTCTTCGGCGATGTCATGCCAGTAGCGTTCCGCATGCTCCTGCGTGACATCGCTCCGGAGAAGGCCGCGTAATCAGCCTCCCTGCCCAGCTCGAGCAGTGTATTGGCATCGAAGCCATCTGTTCGGCGATGGCCTGCGCCTGCTCGTTTCTGGTGCCTTGGACGTCAAGGCCGCTTTGCCGGGCAAGCGCCGCGACCGCCTGCCATCCGGCAGCGACGCGTTGCGATGCGCTGCCATGCCTGCGAGCCCGAGCCAGGGCGATCGCCTTGATGGCGAGCAGCAGGCCGCAGACGATGAGCACCGTCCACAGAGGGCTGCCGTAGATGGCGACTTTTCTGACGATTCTGCCGAAACGCTGCCAGAACAGGCTCGTCGGCGTCTCGTCGGCCATGCTGCCGCCAAGCGACGTTTTGCCCTTGGCTTGGTTGTCGTCACGCAGCGGATCGGTAAGCGGCACCGGAGGCTGACGCACCAAGGTCTGCGGATTGGGCGGAGTGAGATTCTGGTTCTCGTCGGGAACCTTCGTTTCCTTCGGTGTCGGGTAGAACGCCACCCATCCGTAACCGTCCAGCTTGATCTCCACCCAAGCGGTCACATCGTTGCCGGTGAATTTCGTGGTGGTGGTTTTGCCATGCTTCTCGGTGCGGCTGTCACTGATCTCGCCCTCGTCGTTCTTCGGCAGGAAGCCCAGCACCACGCGGCTCGGCAAGCCGAGACTGCGGGCCATAAGCGCCATCGCGGAAGCGTATTGCTCGCTGTCTCCAACCATCGCACTGCCGGCGAGCAGCTGGTCGATACGATAGTTGCCGTGACCGGCTCTGGATGGGTAATCGCCATTCAAACCATGGGAGAACCAGCCGGATTCCCTGAGCTTGTCGGCAAGAGACTGCGCGGCCTCGCCGCCCTTGGACTGGCCGCCCGCAATCGCGGTGGCCAGCTTATCCACGCAATCGGGCACATCCTCCGCCTTGGGCTGGCTGATGGAGGAAGCATTCGCCTTGGCGATCTCCTTATCCGTCGGCGTCCGTGGAATGACGCCGGTTTCCGTATAGGACAATCCCGGAGAGGTGCGCGAAGGGTAGATCGCCGACATGGTGTCGGTGTTGTAGTAGAACGAATCGGCGTCCGACGATGTGGCGAACTTCACGCTGGAAGCCGCGCCGGCCATCGGCAGCCAATAGTCGCTCAAACCGTCATTGACCGTGAATTTCGCGGTGAACCGCTTGCCGGTGGCGTTGTTTGTGATGGAATCGCCCACACGATGGTAGTTGGAGGAATCCGAAGCCATGGTGGAATCGGACAGGTTCCACACATTGCCGTCGAAACGGTCCATAACCGCCAAACGCACCGTGGAACCGGCCGGCAGATCGTCGACGGTCAGCAGCACATCGTCCTTATGGTTCTTGATATACGAACGCATGCCGCTCAACGGGCTGGTGTAATCGTACGGGCTCAGCGGCGGATCATAATGGTCGCGCAGAATGGTGCGGTTTTGCCCGACCACCAAGCATCCGCCGATCGCCACAGCCGAAGCCAGCAGCACGATGACTACGGAACTGAGCCAACGGCCCAATTCCAACAGTTTCCAACGCGCGCTGACCCAAACCACCAGCACGACCGCCATAATCGTGCCGATCGCCATACGGTAGAAGCCGCTCGACGTGCCAAGCAGCGCGCAGATCGCGAGATTCGCCACGACGGGAACGACCGCGACCATCGTAAGCCGGCCATCCTCCGCAACCGCGAAGATACCGGCCAGCAGCGCGGCCCACAGGCAAATCGTCCACACGGCGAGCAGCGAGCCGTCGCCGGTGCCGGTCGGCGGGTCGATGGCCAGCAGGTATTTGAACGAGCCGAGCATCCGCATCCACCCTTGCGTCAACGTGCGCAATGTGGGAATGACATGGGCGATGGTGGTGCCATTCAGGAAGATGACCGGGCCGACCACCAGCTGCGCACACGCCATGAACAACATCTGCCACCACAGGCGCAACGCGGGAACGAGACCGGCAAGCGCCACGAGCGAGCCGATGATGGTGGCGGGGATTGCGGCGCTCGTCCAAGACAGGGCGGAGCCGTATACGTCGATGAGGTTGCTGGCTGCGGCGATGGTCAGTAGGGCGGCGACCGTGAGGCTTGCGTATTGCGCGGCGTGCGGCTGGTTGGTGTTGGGCATGGCTGGGGACTTGCCGCTGCGGGACATCCAGATGACGGAGTGGGTGGAGTCCGCCCATGAGCCGGTGCCTGTGCCGGTTGCCATGCCAGTGTTGGTGTTGGCGGAGTTGGTGCCTGTGCCGGTGAGGTTGCCGGTGAAATTGCCGGTGTTGGTGAATGTGGTGCTCATGCCAGCACCCCCATGATCATGGGGAGGTCGTTGAGGTCTCCCACGGTTGCCAAGGTGAAGTCGGAGTAGCGTTTGATGGCGCGCGGTTGGCCGGTTGCGGCTTGAAGCACCACGCAGGTTGCGGAGCGGGGGAGTGCGAGGACCATGTGTTTGATGTCGTCGATGGTTTTGAGCCTGCCGACGGTGAAGAAGTAGAAGGATGCGTCGGGGGCATGTTCGAGAGTGGTTTGCGCGAGGTTGGGATTGTCGTCGATGTCAGGGTCGATGCCGCTGCAGCCATCGAGAAATTCCGTGGCGTTGCGCGGAATGGCGTGCGTGGAACCGGCATGCGCGGTGACTGGCCGGTTCTGCTGCAGGCATTGCACGCCGATGGAGGCGTGGACGGATACGGCCAGTTCGAATTCCTGGGAATCGATGTAATCATCCGGGTTCACGCTGATGGTCAGAGCGGTGTCGGTACGGCGGGTGGCTTCGTATTGGCGGATCATAAGCGATCCGGTTTTCGCGGAGCTGAGCCAATGCACGTTGCGTACGTCATCGCCGGGCTCGTATTCGCGCAGGCCGTAGAAGTCGAGGTCGTCGTCGACGATTTCGCCGCTTGGCTGACCTTCCAAATCGCGTGGAATGCCGGCGTTCAGGGTGCTGAGCAGCACGGTCTGCGGATGAATGAACACGTTGATCTGGTCCACGAGTTTCTTTTCGTGGCGGATCAGACCGAACGGGTCGCCTTTGCGGATGGATAGCGGGCCGATGGGCAGCACCGCGCGGCTGACGGCGGTGAATTCCACAGTCGTCTGGCGTGACTGGCCTGCGGCGAGCATGGGAATGGCGAACCGTTCGTGGTTGTCTCCGATGGGCAGGTCGCCGCGCGCCGACGTGGTGGGGGTGCGGCCCGGATTGTCCACGCAGACGTCGACTTTCACCGTGTCTGACACCGTGACGCGTCTGCTGGACACGTCGATGGTGGCTTGGAACGAGGTGTTGCCAAGGGAAAGCATGACCGCCGCGGCCAGCATGACCGCGAACACCACCGCCATGGCCAGCAGCTCATGCCACCCCAGCAGGACGAACGCCACCAGCGAGGCGACGGCGAGCGCCGCCACCGCCCAGCCAAGCGGCGACACGTATGAGGTGGCCAGTCGCTTGATGCGATGTTTGAGGCGGCGTAGGGATCGTTGGATGGTCCGTCTGCGCTGCACTGTGTGCGAATGCCGCATTCCTTGACCTTTCGGATTGTGTGGTGCGTATGCCGGGGTGGATTGTGTTTCAGGCGTTGGCGCCCAGGGTTGGGGCCGGCACGTCTTCGAGGATCTGGCCGATCATCTGTTCGGGGGTGTTTCCGGCGAAGGTGGCTTCGGCGGTGAGGGTGATGCGGTGCGCGAGCACGGGTACGGCGAGGTTTTTGACGTCGTCGGGCACTACGTAGCCGCGGTTGTCGGAGGCGGCCCATACGCGCGCGCAGCGGGTCAAGGCGAGCGCGCCTCGCATGGAGGAGCCGACTTGGATGCGTTCGTTGTGGCGGGTGGCTTCCACCAGTCGCACGATGTATTCGAGGATCGCGTCGTCGAGATGCACGGTTTCGCTGATGTTGCGCATGCGCAGCACGTCTTCGCCGGTGAGCACCGGATGCACGGTGGCGGCGCGGTCGGTGACGTTGACCTGTTTCAGGATGTTGACGCTCACGTCGTGGCTTGGATAGCCGATGGTGGTTTTGATGAGGAAACGGTCCATCTGCGCTTCCGGCAGCTTGTAGGTGCCGAGCTGTTCGATCGGGTTCTGGGTGGCGATGACCATGAACGGCTGCGGCACCGGTGGGTGACGCCGTCGACGGTGACCTTCTGCTCTTCCATGACTTCGAGTAGTGCGGACTGTGTTTTCGGTGAGGCGCGGTTGATTTCGTCGGCGAGCACGATGGACGCGAAGATCGGGCCTTCGCGGTATTCGAATTCGCCGCGCTTCTGGTCGTAGTAGGTGACGCCGACCACGTCGGACGGCAGCAGGTCCGGGGTGAACTGGATACGTTTGAACGACATGTCGATGGAGTTGGCAAGGCCTCGCGCCAGCTGGGTTTTGCCGGTGCCCGGGTTGTCTTCGAGCAGGATGTGCCCGCCGACCACCATGGCTGTGGCGCATTGGCGGATGGATGCTTCCTTGCCGACCACGACCTGGGAGACGTTGTCTACGAGCTTGGCGAACTTCTCATGGAATTCGGTGATGTCTTTGCTGGGTGCGGTCATCATGGACGTGTCGACGACCGGCTGGGATTGTTTGACGGGCTGTACAGGCTGGCTGGGCTGTACAGGCTGGCTGGGCTGGACGGGTTGGGTTGGCTGGACGGGCTGCTGCGCGGGCATTGCGACTGCCGGATTGGCGGCCGGTTGGCGAAGGTTCTGCGGCATCGGCTGACGGAACCGCGGCTGGTTCGGCGTTGCCGGGGCGGACTGTTGCGGCAACGCCGGTTGGGCGGTGCCGTGCGCGCTCAGCAGCGTGCCCTCCGGATCCTCATCGGCTTGCGGCTGCTCCGGCAGATTCGGCGTGTGGAACGCCGGCTGCTGCTGGCCGGGTTGGCTGGGAACGCTTGGATTATGGCCGATGGAACCCAGCTGGGTGGCATCATCGAAATCGTTGCTCATGGGTTGCTCCTTGCTTGTTGTGTTGCTCGTGTGGATGGTTCGTTGTGTTTGCGATTGCTGTGATCGTCCGTTTCACCATCTGGCGTAGTAGGCCAGGCCGCGGATCCAAGGCTTGGATGCGCCGTCGACGGTGGACAGGGCGACGGAGGATGCCACAGGCCGGTCATTCCGCGTGGCCGCTTCGCCTTCCGTGGACGCGTCAGAATCCGATGGCTCCGACGGTTTTGATGGTTCTGAAGGTTCCGACGGTTCGGGTTTCGGCGTGGGAGCTTGTACCTGTCATGGTCCAGCAGTGTGCCGCCATTGTCCTCGTTGTTGAGCGCGGTGTCGGTGCCCACCACCTTCGCCTTCCACGCGTAATCGACTCCGGTCGGCAGCACATCCTTGACGTTCAGTTTGTCGGAGCCCAATACCCAGGCGACGTCATAGGATTTGCCGTCCGCGGTGAAGGTGATCACGGTTCTGCCGGGCTGGCCGTACATGTTCACCGATCCGCCGCTGACCTTGATGATGTTCGGATCATTGGCGTCCCACGTCAGCATCGGCGCCTTGACGGCGGCCTTCACCTTGCGGACGTATGCCGGATCGGCCCTGCCGGACTTGGAGGTGCTTGCCGCGCCATTGAAATGCTGCGTGACGGAACCCGAGGAACAGAACTGCCATTCCTTGAGCGGGAAATCGTGCGATCGTTCGGAAGCGCCGGCATGGTAGGAGCCGAGTCCGTCCGCGCTCACCGTGAACCCGTCGGCGTGGCCGTTCTCCTTCCAACTGACTACGCACACGTCGTCATGCCCCTTGACGCTGACCGATTCGGGCGCCTTCACCGCGTATTTCGGTGTGAAACGTACGGTCGAATCGTCACTGGTCGTTTTCTCCTTGCCGACCACCGCCGCCTTGATGGTGTATTCCCTGGTGTTGAGATCATGGTCCGGAATCTTGAAATCGTAGGATCCGGAACATCCGTCGATGCTTGCGCTGACATCTCCGGAAATCTCGACGGCCTTGCATCCCGCGTTGCGGGTGTTGCCCACGGATTCGACGGTGACGGTTCCCGTGGTGTCGTCGTTCGTCACGGAGATCTTCGGCGCATCGGGCTTGCCCCACGGCTTGACCGCGTCGGACGCCTTGGACGGTTGGCTCCAATTCACCTTGTTGTGGGCGCGTACCGTCGCCGTGTACGAGTCGCCGTCGGAAATCGCGTTGTTATCGAAAACAAAATCGATTCCGGTGGAATTTGTCGTCTGCTTAGACGGCGCGTTCCTGCCGGACAAAGTCACCTCGTAATTGTTCACCGACGAGAAATTGCCGTCCGGAGCCTTCCACGTGACGCTCACCGTGTTGCCCTTCACACTGGCCGTCACATCCGTCGGCGCATCAGGCAGCTTGTCCGGCGTGCCCTCGACGGCGTTGGAATCCTTGGACCAGCCGACCTCGTTCCTGGCCTGCACCTTGAACGAGTAGGTCTTGCCGTTCTTCAACCCGTCGATGAGACAGGAGGTCTTCTGCCCGCACGAGCGCTCGCCGGACGCGTCTCCGCCCCACATCACCTTGTATTCGGTGATCGGGCTGCCGTTGGCCGAACCGGCCGTCCAGCTCAGATTCACGGCGCCATCCTGCGGATCGCCGGACACCGCGGAAAGCAGCGGCGCATCAGGTTTGTCCATCACCGAAACGCTGATGGTGCCGGTCACCTCACGTTCTTTTGTTTTGGTGGCGTCGCGCACGGTGACGACCACCTTGTTGGTGTTCGCGCCGATGTCGGAAGCGCCTGATGGACACCACGCCGTTGGATGGGCAATCCACCGTCAGCTTCGACGCGCCGTCGGACGTGCATCCGGTCACCGTCAGCGGAGTGTCGGGGAACGGATTGTACGCGTCGGACAGCAGATTCACCTGCTCGCTGGAACCGGCCTTGATTTTCACGGTCTTCTCGGTGACACGGGCGAGTGGCCTGTTGGACGCGGTGACGCGCACGGTCATACCGGCGCTCACCGTACCCTTCGCATATTTGATCGAGACGGGCACGCTCACCGTGGTGTCCGGCGTGGCCGTCTTGTCCGCGGACACGGTCAACGTGCCGGAGGGAGACACTCTGGCATCCACACTGCCGGAATTCACGCCGCCGGAATACGAGTACTGCTTCTCATCCTCGTACAGGCCCGACGCCGAATGGGTCAGCGCCGTCAGATCGATGGTAGTGGCCTTCTCGCCGGCCACCACATCGACGGTGGAGGATGAGAACGTCGGCGGCGGAACCTCACGTCCGATCACCGTGATCGGAAGCGTGAGCACCGCCGAATTGACGATCTTCACCTTGTCGTTCTTGTCTCGCTTGCCGTCCACCGCGGTGAAGGTGATGGACGCGGGACCCGCGTAATCCTTCGGCGCGGTGAACCTCAACGTCTGGTCGTTGACGTACAGGTCGCCGTCCGCGGCCTTCGTGGCGCTCACCGAATCGGCGCCGTCCACATACGCGGTCTTGCCCGCGCCCACACGCACGTAGTCGGCGATGTTGATGGTGATGGTCTCACGCGCATTGACCTTCAACGCCGGCGCTTCGGACGTAGAACCGGCGGAAACACGCCATATGCGGGCACTTGGATGAACGCGGTGGACGTGATGCCGTACGTCGTGTTCGTGACGGTGTACGGCACCGCGCGCGCCTCGTCGGTCAGATCAACGGTGATGATGGTGGAATCCTTGCCGCCCTTGACATGCGCATGGTCGGTCGCGGAAGGATCCACGCCCACCTGAAGCTCGTCGGCGGTGCCGGACGGATTGGCGATCCACTGCGAAACGTCCACGTCCACGGATTTCTTGTCGATCGTGGCGGCGGCCGGAACACGGTAATCGTACGCGGTCGGCGGGTCGATGGCGGCGTTCTCGTCGACATTCACCGTCAACGTCGCCGAATCGGACAGGCCGGCCTTGTCCTTGACGGTGTAGACCACGTAATACGTGCCCGCCTGCTTCGGCGTGGTGAACGACAGCATGTTGTCAACGACCTGAATGCCGCCGATGCCTTGCGATTCCACGTCCTTGGCCACGGTCAGATCAGTATTGTCCCCGGAAATGTCGTTCTGCGCCACCGGCACGGTGGCCGCGGTGTTCGGACGCAGCGTGATCTCGTCGTCGCGCGCGTACACACCCGAATCGGCTCCGGATTTGAACACGCCCACACGCACCTGCGCGGTGGCCCTCTGACCGGTCCAATCCTCCACGGCGTAGGAGAACGTGTCCGTTCCGGACGAATCGGCATACGCCTCATACACCAGATACGTGGCGCCCACCTCGCTGATACGGCCCAGTTTCGGCGCTTTGTTGTCCAAGCCGAGCAGCTGCACGTCATCGCCGTCAGCGTCGATGCCGGTGAGCGTGATCGGAATCTGCACCTTCTGACCGGCCGCCACCTGCGCCTCGACGTCGGACGGTGTCGGAGCCGCCTTGTTGGACGCGTCCTTCTGATGCACGTTGATGGTGATGGTGGCCGAGGCCGCGTTGCCGAGATTGTCCTTCACCGTGTAGGTGACGGGGAAGGAGCCGGTTTGTCTGGTGGCCTGATAGCGCACGGTGTCGCCGGACACGAACACCAGACCCTTGAACGTGTTCTTGTCATACTGCAAATCGTTCTGCAGGCTCACCGTGGTGCCGTCGGAATACGTGACATGGTCGAGCACGTCCACGGACACGATGCCTTCGGTGCGCACCTGTGTGGTGATGTTCTCGGCCTTCGGCACGGAATTCGACGTGGTCAGCGCCGGCGGCTGCAGGACGATGACGCCGGTCGACGATCCGGCCGCGTTGGCCACGGTGTAGGAGATCCGCACCGGCTCGGTAGGCACCTGACGCGCGGTGATATAGACGCGCTTGTTGCTCACCACACCGGTTTTGATGCCGCTTTGCGCGTCCGCGGTGACGCTGGTCACCGACAGCACGCCGCCCATCGGGTCGACGTCGTTGGCAAGCGGCTCCACGATCGCGGTATTGTCCGCACCTAGCAGCGCCACGTCGTTCGCCGCGATTGGCTTGGCGGCGTCTCCGGCCACCGCCTGCACCTCCACACGAGCCAGACCGGTCGACGGAATGGAACCCTGCGTGATGGTGTACGGCACATAGTAGGTGCCGGGATTGGAGGCGGTGAACGTGATCGACATGTCGGTGGCGTTCATGGTGGTGGCCGCGCCGGACGGCGTCTCCACCGCGGTCAATTCGGCCGGTTCGACGGACGTGCCGTGCACGTACGGTTTGAGCGCGATGGTGGTGCGGGTGTCGGGCGTGGTCTGTTTGACCACGGGGTCGATGACCGCGCCCAGCGTGTTCGCCGGCTTCACGGAGAAGTAGATCATGCCGATGCCGGTCTGCTGGCCGTCGGACACCGTGACCTCGATGCCCGCCCTGCCGGACGACATCGAACCGGCGTTGAAGACCAATTGTCCGTCGGCTCGCGTGGACACCGTCACCTGATCGGTGTTCTGCGGCGATGCCGACACCAAGGTCAGCGGATCGCCGTCGGGGTCGGAGAAGCTGCCCAACGCGTTCGCGGTGTACGAAGCACCCTGCTCCACGTCGATTTCCGGCGGAGTGTCGCTCTGCAGCGGCGCATGGTCGTCGCCGCCGGCCAGCGTGAGCGACACGGTGGCGCTGGACGTCTGCCCGCGCCCGTCGGAAATCTCATAGCTGAAGGACACGTTGCCCGCGGCGGCACCGGAGGCGTCGAGCTGCAGATACCGGCCGTCATAGACGGGGGAGACGGTGATGTTCGCGCCATCCGGAGCGCTCACCGACGTGATGCGCAGCACGGAACAGTCGGTCTGCTCGTCGTTGCGCAACACGTCGAGAATCTGCTGCGATCCCACGCGCGCGCCGAACGAATCGTCCACGGCCTTGATCTGCCCCGACTGCGCCGAACAGTTCTTGCTGAAATTGTGCTGGTTGTTGGCGCTGTCGTTGTTCTGCTGCTGTTGCTTCGACTGCTTGGTCTCCACCTTGTTCCACTGGATTTTGATGACCTTGGTGGACTCCTGCGGATTCCACACATTGCCGTTGACCACGTCGTTGAGCACCACCAGACGATGGTTGGTGCGGAACACGAGCTGCGAGGTGGGATTGACATCTTCCAACGAGGAAAACTGTGCGTCCTTGTCGTTCGCCGCGCACACCCTGATGTAATTGTTGGCCTTCTGCGCCCACGCGGCGAACACGCAGCCATTGGTGGACACCGGCTGCGCGGCATCGCCCTTGCCGGCATTCGGCAGCTGCGTGACCTTTTTGCTGCCCAAATCGACCATGGCGATGCCCCGCGGCGTGGAAACCGCCACCCAGCCAGTCTGCCTGCCATCCGTGGACGGCGCCTGCAACGTCGCCTGACCCTGCAGGCCGATATCCGCGCTGCCCTTCGGCCAGAACACCTTGCCGGCACCGGCTACGACCGGCGTCTTGCCGACCACGGTGAACGATTCGACATTCGTGGCGCCCTTGATCGTCGCATCCTTGCCGGGTGTTCCCTGAGGTCCGTCGACACTGAGCACCGCGCCGTCGGACGTGCGGTAGCCGTAGACGACACCGTCATGCGTCACCGCGATACGGCCACCCGACCCCAGCTTCATCTTCGGCGAATCGGTGGTCGGATTCATGGATTTCACATCATCGGCGGACCCGACCCACACATTGCCCGTCTTGACGTTGATGAACGCCGCGGTGTTGCCTCCGACGACGGTCCGCATATCCGATTTGATGGTGGTGTTGCCGCTTTCGCTGACGGTGGAGGCCTCGATGTTGCTGGCCTTCGTACCTTCGGAGATCACGGTGGAGCCATCATGCTGGGCCACGTCGAACCGGGCCGCAGTGGAGGCGACGCCCGCATCGGCGTCCCGGTTGCGCACGTTGAAACGGGCGGCCTTGCGGTCCTTGAGCGAAGTGACCCACACGGTGCCATCGTCGAGCTGCACGTGACGTTGCGTCACCGAACTGACGATGACGGCCCCGGCGACGATGCCCAGCAACAGCAGCAGCATGACGATCGGCGTGATCCACCGGCGACTGCCGGAAGGCAGCAGCTTGCGCAGCATCGACCCGAATCGCAACTGCCGTTCGTACGATTGCGCCGACTGGTTCTCGGCGTTCCTATGCTTGCTCATCGACTGGCTCTTCCCTGATTGTGCCCAAACTTTGCTTGACCGCGCATCCAACCGCATGCGCCTACCTGTTTGCCCGCATGCATGCCGGGCTGTATTGGTTCGTATCGGTTCATGTCACCCGCATCCGGCCGCAAACTCACGGCTTGGCCGCGCACGCGATCATGGGATTCTCGGACATCTGCCGGTCCGCGCGAACCAGACTCACCTGCACGCACGTCTGCGCGCCGTCGGCCGGATCGATTTCGATACTCGTCGACTCCGTGGTGGTGCCCTGCGCGTTCGGGTCGGTTCCCGAATCGCCGACCAGCGACCACGCGTACGAATCGCCATCCTTCGGCGAAGGATTGACCCATGTGAACCGCACTTTGCCGTCGGCGGTGTATTCGCCCGTAAGATCCTGCACGCTCGGCACACTGCCCGACGTGATCGCCGAATCGGGATCGTCCTCGGCATGGTTCTGGGCGCCATGGTTCTGCACCTGCACCTTGCTGTTGTCGGAGGACGCATCCATATTCGGCATGACGACGGTGACGAACGCCAACGCCATCACGACCACGGCGGCCGCCGCAGCAACCGTGACGGCCAACGGCTTCGCCCACCGGGCATGCTGTTTCGCAACCGGGGCGGACTGGTCGAATGCGGAAGTCTGCGCGTACATGTTCTGCGGATAATCCGGCACACCCTCGACGGTGGTCTGCACGGCACGGCCATACAAGGCCTGTTGCACGCGCTGCATGTCGCGCGCGAACTCCAACGCGGAATAGTAACGATCCTCGGGCGTACGGCTCAAGGCCTTACGCAACACCCGTTCCACTTCGGCCGGCACGTCGGGACGGTTGAGCTTGGGCAGCGGATTGTTGAGAATGACGGACTTGAGCCGTTCGGCCCGCACCTGCCGTTGGGAATCGCCCAGCACATCGGCGTAGAAATACTCGTACGGCGATTGGCCGATCAGCATGGCGAACAGCGTGGCGCCAAGCGAATAGATATCGGACGATTCATTGCCGCCAACGCCTTGGGCAAGCACCTCCGGCGCGGCCCACGCGATGGTGAAGCCGACACCCGGACGCCCATAGACGGACCCGGCGATGCCGAAATCGGCGAGCATGGGCATATTGTGCGCGTTGATGAGAATATTGCTGGGCTTGATGTCTCGATGGATGATGCCTTTGCGATGCGCGGTGAACAGCGCGCTCGCCAGATCGATACCGACGGTGAGCATCTGGTCGGCGGTGAGACGGCCATGCTCGAGGAACGTCTTGTAATTGCCGCCCGGAGCGTATTCGAACACGGTGTAGCCGCGCCCGTTGACGGTCACGCCGTTCTCATAGACGGAAAGAATGTAGGGGTGTGTGGAGATCTGCCCCATGAAATTCGCTTCGGAACGGAAGCGGACCGCGGCACGTGGGTCGAGCGTGTTCTTGCTGATTTTGATGGCCACCTGACGGGCCGGGGAAAGCTGCTGGTACAGGTACACGTCGGCTTCGGAACCGGAGCCCAGCCGTTTGATCAGTGTGTAGCCGGGAATCTGAGGGGGAATGCTCCTTGAGGCTTCCATGCTTCCTCTTTCCTGTAGTTCCTGCCCGGTTCCGTGCGTTGCGTCTATGCTTCGACCGTACTCGTCGTCATGGGCAGGCCGTCTGTTCGCTGTTGAACCTTCCCGGGCTGCGCCGCTAGTCAATCTTATTGGTGGCGGTGTCCGAAAAACTTTGTAGAGGGTATCGATGTCCATATATAAAGATGGCGGTGTCCACGATGACGTTTTCAGGACGGCTTCGGACGATGATATGCGATTCGTGGCCGGATCGTTCGGCTAAGCTGGGGAGACATGATGGATGTGGACGATCTCGATGGCGCGACATTGGTTGCGGGGGCACCCCGCAGCGGCAAGACCCGGTTCGCGCTGGACATGCTGGTCGCCGCGATGAAGCGGCATGGCGACGCGTACGCCGTGATGACGGTCTCCGGCAGACAGGTGGCCGACCGGCTCGGCGACACCGTGATCCGCGAACTGTCCGCGATCTCGCAGGCACGCCCCGTCACCACCCTGCCAGCCGTCGCGTTCCGCATCATGACCGCCGTGCGATCGCATGCCGGACAACCCCTGCCGAAACTGCTCAACGGGGCCGAACAGGACGTGGTCATCCGCCGCGTGCTCGCCAAGCATGCCGAACATGCCGAGCACGGCGACGAATGCTCCACCTGCGCGCTATTGCGCACCTACTTCGTGGTCGCCGACTGGTCGGGCATGGTGGTGGACGACGCCACCGACGCCTTCGCCAACCAGCTGCGCGACATGCTTGCCCGCATGAACGAGATCGGCGCGAAACCGGAACTCGAAGACGCGCTGATTTCCCGCGCTGCCGACGAGCACGGCACGCTTGACGAACGACGCGAACGACTGCGCGTGCAATGGCGGCTCGCCTTCGCGCTGCGCGCCGAATACAACCAGGCCATCAACGAGGCATATCCGGACCAATACCGTCTCGACGCCTCGCAGCTCATGATCGACGCCGCGGCCGCCGTGAACGAAGCCGAAACGTCCGACCTGCCGAAACTCGTCATCGTCGACGATTTCCAGGACGCCACACTCGCCGGCTTCGACTTTCTCACCGCATTGCGCAACCGTGGCGTGCGACTGCTGCTCGTCGGCAACCCCGACGAGGCGGTGCAGACGTTCCGCGGATCGTACCCTGAATATTTGTTCAACATGGCGCAATCGCGATTGGGCGCGCGACTGGTACGGCTGGAACCGTCCCATATGGCCGAAGGCACGGACCTGGCCGCGGTGGCGAGCCGCGTGAGCCTGACCATCGCCAGCACGGAATCGACCGACGACGCGCTGGCGAACCGCCCCGGCAAAATGCCGGCCATCGCCATACCGGAGACGCACGACGGCAGTCTTGAAGCCGCGATGTACCGTTCCACCGTCGAAGAACTCGACGACGTGGTGTGGAAAATCAAAACCGAACATCTCGAACACGGCCGCGACTGGAACGACATGGCCGTGATCGCCCACGACAACGCCACCGTGCGCACGTTCGGCGAACGGCTACGCGCCGACGGCGTGCCCGTACGCTATTCGAGCGTGACCCACCCCCTCAAGGACGAACCGTTCGTGCAGGGCCTGTTCTCCATGATCGAACTGGCCGAACTGAAACGGCAAGGCATCGCCACCTCGTCCATGAACCTCGACACGGCCGGCGCATACGTGCGCTCACGCGTCGCATCAATCATGAACTCGCCGCTGATCACCACCCCCGGCGAACGTCCGGCTCGGCTGTGCGTGGTCGAATCGGCGATGAACGCGCTCGGCTCGCTGGCCACGGTTTTGCATGACGATACAGCCGATCCGACCACGTCCGACACGTCCGGACGCGCGCTGCTGCCACAGCTGATCGACGATTGGAACGATTACGTCGAAACCTTCCACACCGCACGCGTGGCGGCATCGGCGTCGGACACGGAAAACGCTGCCGACATGGGCCTGCCGGCAATCGACACCGACGACCGGCTGATGACGGGAGAGCGTGCCGCTGAGGACGCGGACGAACCATCCTTCGGCATGAACGCGCTGTACATCCTGCTATTGGAAGGCGACACTGACCGCGTGCTCGACGCGATCGCCTCCGTACTGGGCCGCAAAGACCCCCAAGCGCAAGCCTTCGCACGCCTGTGGAAAACGCTTGACGATACCCTGCGGTCGGAGGCACGCCTGACATCCCACGAACCGCAATACATGCTCGACTGTGCATGGCAGGCGTCGGCAAAGCCGAAATCTGGCAGAAAACGGCGTTGCGCAACAACGCCGAAGGCCGCGCGGCCAACGACCGGCTCGACACCGCGATGCGCCTGTTCAGCTACGCGTCCGGCGGCGAATCGAACGGCGTGACGGCAGCGCACACCATCGACGCGTTCATCGAACAGGTCCGCGCGCTCGCCATCGAAGCCGACTCCCTGGCGCACACCGCGCCGATCGATCAGGCCGTGACGCTCGCCACGCCCGCCGGAGCTGCCGGAAAACATTGGAAACTAGTATTCATGCCTGCGTTCCAACAAGGCCAATGGCCGAACCTCGCGCCGCGCAACACCCTGTTCGGCGGGGAGGAGCTCGCCGACATCATGCTGCATGGACGACTGTCCGACGACATCGTCACCTCCGCAGGCCGCGAAAACGCGCAGCTCGCCGCGGTGCTCGCCTCCGAACAGAAAAGCCTCCTTGTGGCGCTCACCCGCGCCGATGAGCGCGTGACGGTAAGCGCGGTCCTCAACGAAGACCATGTGCCGTCCGACTTCCTCTACGGCTACCTGCCGGAATGGTTCGACCGCGACCGGGATGCCGATGCGGAAACACGCGTGTACACGGCGGTCGGCGAGGCCGGCGAATACGCGGGACTGGAGGCCGACCCGCGTGGCCTGGTCGCCGCCGCGCGAAGCGTGCTGGCCCATGCGCCGGCCGATTCCCCCAAGCGCGCGATGCCGCGCAAGCCTTGGCGTTGTTGCATCGCATGGCATCGCCGCCGCGAATCCCGACAATTGGGCGTTCCTTACGGAACATGCGGGAGCGACGATATGACGGGAATCGACGGCAAGATGGAATCTGACGGAAAAACGGAGCATGCCGACAAGGCGAAGCTTATCGAACAACCGGAATCCATCGAAAAAACAGACGGCCAATCCGACGTGGTCACCCTTTCTCCATCCGCCGTGGACAGTTTGTGGGCGTGCCCGGTGTGCTGGATGCTGGAGAACCGTTTCGCCGGCCCACGCATGGGCAGCGCGGCCACCAGCTTCGGCTCGCTCATCCACGCCGTCGCGCAACAGGCCACCGAAGCCGGCCTCGACCTGCCCCAAAACCACACCGCGGTAAGCGACGAGGACAACATCGACGAAATCGCCCAATGGATGATCAGCCGATACAAGACCCTACGTGCGACCTCAACGCCATCGACGACCCCGAGGAACGGTACAAGGCGCTCGGCAAGGACGCGAAGGCGTCGGTCGCATTGCGCAACATCGCCACATATTTCGTCAAGTCGAACCGTACGGGATACCCGTCGAACAACACCGAAACCATCACCGTGGGAACATTGGACCATGCCGAAGCGGAACGGCAGTTCGCCGCGCGATTCGACTTCGACGACATCCTCGACGCCTACAACGCCATCGACGGCAACGCTCCGATCTCCCGCGACGAACTCATCGCCATCATGGGCGCGCTCGTCGACGGCTGGCCGGAAACCGGCATGAGCGACCGGCTCACCGTACGCCTGTCGGGCAGAATCGACCGTCTTGAACACCGCCGTACCGCAGACGGCCGCGAACAGGTACGGCTGATCGACTACAAAACCGGCAAAGTGCCAAACGGACGCTCCCTGTTCAGCGACCTGCAGCTCGTCTGCTACCAGCTGGGCCTCGCATTCCCGGAACACGGCGGAAAACGCGGCGCGCAGGCGATCGCAGCCATGCCGGACATCACCCAAAGCGCCCTGTTCCACGTCATGGAATACGCGGCACCCGCGCCACGCAAAGGGCAAGGCGACGAAGCGTACCACCAGCAGGCGCTGTTCGCCGGCGGAAGCATCAACGCGGGCGATTTCATACCCCGCAAATACGTGCCCAAAATGGCCAGCGTCTTCACCAGCGGCCTCGACGACGTCGAACGGCCGGCGCAGGTCAGCGAAGAACATTGGAAGCAACTTCTGGAATCGCGGTCGAAGATGACGGTATGGTCGCTGACCATGATCGCCCGCGTCTTCTATGCGGCCGCGGCGAGCCGGGCCACCCGCATCACCGCGCGTCCGACCGTGGAACACGTCGGATACTGCAGAACGTACGGCAGTGGGGTCTGCCCGGCCTGCCAAGGCGAGCAGAACACCGTATTCGAAAGGACCGTGGCATGAACGGGAGTAACGGTATGAACGGAAGCATGTCAACGAACGGGGCCACAGCAAAGGGCGATGCGATGGGCACTGTGCCGGCCGCCACGCCGAAATTCACCGACAGTCCGGAACAGGCCGCCGTCATCCAAGCCCCCTCATACGAGGACGTGGTCGTGGTGGCGGGGCGCCGGCTCCGGCAAAACCTACACCATGACCCGCCGCATCATCACCCTCATCGACCAGGGCATCAGTCCCGAGAAGATTCTGGGCCTGACCTTCACACGCAAAGCCGCCTCCGAACTGCTTTCGCGCGTCTCCGCTGCCGTGACACGCAACCAAGCCGGACGCGGTACACGCGTCGCCTTCCTCAAACCGGAAGTCTCCACCTATGACGCGTTCTTCCAAACCATCGTGCGCCAATACGGCCTGCTCGTCGGCTTCGACCAAAACACGCAGCCATTGAGCGAAGCCGGAGCGCTGCAGCTCATCCACACCGTGCTCGACAAGCACATGGACCAGCTCATGGCCTTCGACCAAGGCGGCGACGAACTCGGCAAATTCTCCACCATCGCCGGCAACGTGTTCACCCTATCCAACGCCATCGCAGGAGCCATGATCGGCAGCGACTGCACCAGCTTCGACGAAGCCGTGGAACGCGTGCGCGCATGGGATAAGGCGTTCGTGGCGCAAGTGGCCAAAGCGCTTGAAGACGAGGACGTTCCCGATGACGAGCCGAAAGTGGGCAAGGCTCCGAAACAGAAGAAAAAGGAATCCGACACCGCCTTCGAAACCCGCATGCGCGAATACCGCGCCCAATGCCACCAACTCTGCGTCTACAAGACCGCGCAATTGGCCGGCACGGCCCGCAAACGCGACCTGCTACTCGACCTCGTGGCCGACTACCACGCCGAAAAACGCGCCCTCAACATGGCCGAATTCAGCGACTTCACCATCGCCGCATTCCAACTCGTCACCCGATTCCCCTCCATCGGAGCCACCTACCGCAAACGCTACACGCACGTGCTGCTCGACGAATACCAAGACACCTCCACCACGCAGGCGGCCCTCCTGACCGCACTGTTCCACGCCGATTCCACCCATCGCAGCGCGGTGAACGCCGTCGGCGACCCCTTCCAATCGATCTACGCATGGCGAGGAGCCAGCCCCGGCGCATTCCGCATGCTGCAACACGACTTCGGCCACGACGCCACCGACAAGCCCTACACGCTGACCGTCACCCGACGTAACTCGCGCATGGTGCTCGAAGCGGCCAACAATCTGACGAAACCATTGCGCCTGCCCGCCAGACGTCGCGGCAGTTCGCTTATGCGCGAAGTGGACGTGCCCCCGCTCGCCAATATCGACAACGCCCCCGAAGGTACGCTCGGCGTGCTCGGCTACGCCACATTCGGCCAGGAAATCGACGCCATCGTACGCTTCGCCAAACAAGCGATCGCACTGCACACGCCAACCGAAAACGAGCTCGCCGACGGAGCCAAAGACAACCGTCCGCACGTGGCGCTCCTGTTCCGCTCCAAAACGCAGATGCCAGCCTACGAGGACGCACTGGAACAAGCCGGCCTCACCACACTCGTCGTCGGCCAGGCCGCACTCCTGGAACGTCCCGAAATCAAAGACATCCTCGCCCTGCTGCACGTCGTATGCGACCACACCGACAGCGCCGCGCTCATGCGGCTGCTCGCCACACCACGATTCGGCCTGTCCGCCGACGATCTGCAGGCGCTCGCCGGCATCGCCGAACGGCTCAACACCGCGCAACGCTACCGCGCGCTCGTGTCGGCCGGCATCGTGGAGGCGGATGCGAATCCGTCCGACGCCGACATCCGCGCCACCGTGCGCGTCTACCGCGACCAAGTGCCCAACGCCGTCTTCCTGATCGACGTGCTGCTGCGCGGCGATCTGCGGCACCTCGTCGACGGCGTATTGAGCCGTACGGGAGCCGCGAGCGTCATCCACGCCGGTCGCGTCATCCAACAGGTGCAGCGCACGGCCGGTCATCCGTTGCCGGAAGTGGTACGCACGGCCATCACCGCGCTCGGACTGGACATCGACCTGCTGCTCGCCGAACGGATGCGGCATCCGGATGCCGGCAATCGTGCCACATCGCATGCCGCTTCGTCACTCGACGCGATGCTGTCTCTGGTGGACACCTACTTGCAGGAAATCGCCGCGCAGGGCACGCCAAGCCTGCGCGCGTTCATCTCGTGGGTGGATTCGCTGCGTGACGCGTCCGACGACAACGCAACCGCACCAGATACCCCCGTCGATGTGGTGCTCATGACCGTGCACCAGTCGAAAGGCCTGGAATGGGACGCCGTGGCCGTGGTCGGCATGCGCGACGGCACCTTCCCGTCCAGTCAAGGCGACCACCTGAGCGTCAAAACGGACGAAGACCATCCGGGCGGTCGGCGCGACGGCGTATGGGAGCCGCCGGAATACTTCGAAAAAGCCCACACTTGGCTGGAAGACCCGTCCGCGGTGCCGGTTCCGGTGCGCGCCGACGCGGATATCCTGCCACGATTCCCGCACGACGCGCCCATCGGGGGCAATCCCGTGGAATCGCTCGACGGATTGGACGATGCGGAAGTGATCGACGACGAGGTGTTCGGCACCTTGCGAACCATGGCCGTCGACGATATGGAAGGAATGGATCCGGCAAGCCTGTACCTGACGCAACAGGAGGAATACGGCCGCCGACTGCACGCCGACGAACGCCGTCTCGCCTACGTGGCGTTGACGCGCGCCCGCTACGAGGCGCTGCTCGTATACAGCGGATGCAACGAGACGAGCCGCGACTCCCGCCTGGCGGAGGGAAAGAAAAGCGCCGCGCCGTCGAATTTCTGGCTGGAGACGCGCGATTCGATGAACGGAATCGTCACCGCGGTACGCGAACCGGACAACCTGTCCGACGATGTGGACGGCTCCCCGCACACGCTGGGACTTGACCTGCCCGACGGCTATTTCGTAGGCGAACACGCCCGCGATTTCGAGAATGCGTGGTGGGCGATGCGTGGAACACGCCGCTCGAACCGGTCTCGGACGACCATACTTTGCCTTGGCCGTGCGATCTGAGCGCCGATGTCGCCGACAAGCTGCGTGCCGCGGCCGAACAGGTACGTGCCGTCGAATCCGACGAACCGAATATCGCTGAATCCACGGGAACGCAGGGCGACGTTGCCGATGAATCCGCCACGCCATCGCCGGAAACCGGAAACTCACTGCTGCGTCTCGCCAAACTGCTCGTCGCCGACGAACATCTCATGCCGGAACCGGACGCGGCTGACGCAGGCGAATCGCAGGACGCCTTCGACGAGGCCGTGCGTGCCAAAGGCGAACGTATCCTTGCTGCCGGCCGCCAAAACGTCACCTCGCTGCAAGCGCGCGCCGGCTCCATGGGCGAGCGTGACTCCCGCGCCTACTGGCGTGGTCTGGTCCGTCCGATTCCGCACGTCGCCTCGCCGGCGGCACAGCTCGGCACGCGGTTCCACGCATGGCTGAGCGTTTCATCATGGCGGATGCGGACGTCGACGGCATCGGTGGTACGGAAGGTGCTGCCGGTATGGCCGCGCAGTCGCGTGCGGAACTGATCGCATTGATAGGTGATACGCAAGTCGACGCGGACAACGGCGGCGTGCAATCGCAGGACGCACCATCGCAGGACGCCCAATTGCGAGACGAACGGAAACTGGCCGCTTGGCAGCGTCGTCTCGTCGCTTCGCCGTGGGCAAAACGACGTCCAGCATGGGCGGAACGCCAGCTCGTCGTCGACATGCCCCAGCTCGGCACCATCGTCAACGGCAAACTCGACGCGGTGTTCTTCGGCGGTCTCGACGAAACGGACGAGATGAAACGCTACACCGTGGTCGATTGGAAAACCGGCGTAAAACCACGCAAACCGGACGAAATCAAGGAGAAGCTCGCACAGCTCGACCTGTACCGCCTGCTGCTCGCGGCGATGGAAGGGGTGCCGTTGGATGCAATCGACGCCTGTCTCTACTATGTGAGTGAGCCTCACGAGGCCGATCGGGAGCTTGACGCCCTCGACAAAACAGAAGAAGAGATCCTTGCCGAGTTGAGCTACGGAATTCCGCAGCAATCCGACAACGACTAGTGCCGGTGCGCAATGGCTCCTTGACCGAAGAAAGCGGGGGAGCGGCGCTTTCCGGCCTGCCTGCGGGAGAAACCGCTATGCAGGCAGCGTTGTGGAGGAACGCCGCTACCCTCGTGCAGCATGTGTGGGCGGGCGCACATGCCGGACGCAACGACAGTTAAGGAGTGTTTGATATGGCTGCGAACAGCGCAACCGCAATCCCGAACGCGGCATGGGTGCCGGAACAAACAACGCATCGGCAATCGTCTTCCGTCCCATCGGCTGGGGCGATCTGGACGCGGTGGTCGACCTGTTCGACCGTACCTGGCCGCAGGATGTGGACAAGGTCGGCGCGGACATGTCGCGGCTGATCTCCCGATATTTCGTGCTGCACTACCTGCTGCCGACCACGTTCGCCAACGGCGCGTTCGCCGCCGACGGCACACTCGCGGGCGTCACGTTCATCCGCGTCGCCGGCGAGGCGCCGCAGCTCGACGAAATCGAAGTCGGCGAGGAAATGAAGGCCTTGGAACGCCGCATCGACGCCGATCCGGAGGCCGCCAAGCATATGGCGGCGCTGAAATCCGGCTTCTCGGTGGAACTCGATCTGGAACGCGAAGGGCGCGCCAACGAAACCACCATGGGCGAGCTGGAACTGTTCATCGTCAACCCCGACGTGCGCGGCCACGGTGTGGGCGGGCGGCTTTGGAGACGCATGCAGGAGCATTTCGCCGCATGGGACGTGCCCGCGTTCTACCTGCACACCGATTCCGACTGCGACGTGAGCTTCTACGACCACAAGGGGTTGGACTGCATCGCGCACCGCACGGCAAGCGAGACGGTCGCCCGGCTCGGCGGCAGTGCCGACGGCGAAGTGCCGCCACTGTTCGACGACATGTTCATCTACCGGGGAAAGGTGACGGCGTGACGGGCGCGAAACCGCAATCGCAATCGCACGAACCGCACGAATCGCAGAAAACGCAATCGCCATACGCGCAGCTTTTCCGCATTCCCGGCACGAAGCGTTCTGCGTGTCCGGAGCCATCGCGCGACTGCCGATGTCCATGATGGGCCTCGGTATCGTGCTCGCGCTCAACCACATGTACGACAATTGGACGATCGCCGGCGTGATGAGCGCCGCGTACGTGCTCGCCACCGCCGCGGTCACGCCGCTGTACGCGCGCCTGTTCGACCGGTTCGGCCAGCGCAAGGTCGGTCCGGTGATCCTGACGGTGCAGATCATCGTCATGCTGGGCTTCGCGTTCGCCGCGCTGATGCGCGTGCCGATTCCGCTGCTGTTCGTGCTTGCCGTGGTCATGGGCATGACGCAGTTCTCGTTCGGCGCGCTTGTGCGCACCCGTTGGGCGTACGTGCTCGACCGCGCCGACAAGGAGGACCTGCTCAACACCGCGTATGCGCTCGAATCCGCCATCGACGAGATCGTGTTCATCTTCGGGCCGATTCTGGCGGCTTTCCTGGCCGCGTCCGTGCATCCCGTATCACAGCTGTTCGTGCCGACCCTCGCCTGCGCGTTCGGCGGTGCCGTGTTCTTCGCATTGCGTGACACTCAACCGCCGGTATTGCGCGAAATCACGGTCGTCGCGGCCGATACGGACGATGCTGACGTGCGATTGGCGGCCGGCGGTGCCGCTGGTGCCGCGGTTTCCGCGGACCGTTTCGATTTGGATCGGCTCAAGACGGGCGATCGCGACCGCAGGAAACGCAACGTGCTCACCTATGCGGGTGTGCTGCCGCTCCTCGCCGTGTTCATCGTGTTCAACATGGCGTTCACCGCGTTCGATACATCCATGACCGCCGTCATGAAATCGCTGCACCTCGACTCCGTGCTCGGCGTGCAACTCGCCATGCTGGCCGTCGGATCCTGCATGGGCGCGCTGGTCTTCGGCTCGCGCGAGCTCAAAGGCTCCCGCTGGCGTCACATGATCATGTTCCTCGCGTTGATGACCGTCGGCTTCGTGGTGATCCACCTGTGCCAGGGCAACCTGATCGTGATGGGACTGGTGGAGATCCTCACCGGCCTGACCATTTCGCCGGTGTTCGCCTCCGGCAACCTCGTCGTCAAGGAGACCGTGCCCGAGGAATCGCTCACCGAAGGCCTGTCCTGGGTGAGCACCGCCGGCACGATGGGCGCGTCGTTCGGCTCCATGATCACCGGCATCGTGCTCGACCATTTCAATCCAAGCGCGGGATTGAGCCTGCCCGCCGTGTTCGTGGGCTGTTCGATTCCGTTCGCGCTGATCGGCTGGCTGCTGGTGCGCCGCCGCGGCTGACCGACGTTCGATCGTCAAGCGTCATAGCCGCCTGCCTCCGCGTCGAAGCGTCTCTTTAGATTCATAAGTGGAACACGTTATGGACGCGGACACGCGATTTCGAACACATGCGCACGGCAAACGTACGACATGCGCAACATGCGCGTCCGCGAAAACATCAAGGAGCTGCAATGATCAAGGTTTCCGTAGTCGGTGCCAAAGGCCGCATGGGTTCGCACGTGTCGACGCCGTCAATGCCGCCGCCGACACCGAACTCGCGCTCGCGCTCGACGCAGGTGACGACCTGACCGCCATCACCCCCGAAAACACCGACGTCGTGGTGGAATTCACCGTGCCGAGCGTGTCGCTGGGCAATGTGCTCGCGCTCGTCAAGCAGGGCGTCGAGTGGTGGTGGGCACCACCGGCTGGACCGAAGAGAAGCTCGACCAGGTGCGCGCCGCGCTCGCCGCGGCCCTGCGTGAGGGCCAGAGCGTGTTCATCGCGCCGAACTTCGCCATTTCCGCGGTGCTCGCCGACCATTTCGCAAAGGTCGCGGCGCCGTATTTCGAATCCGCGGAAGTCATCGAACTGCACCACCCGACCAAGGTGGACGCTCCGTCCGGCACCGCTTTCCACACTGCGCAGGGCATCGCCGAAGCGCGCAAGGCGGCCGGCTTGGGTCCGGTTCCGGACGCCACCGAAACCGATGGCGGCTCCCGCGGCCAGGTGGTGGACGGCATCCACGTGCACGCCGTGCGTCTGCGTGGCCTCAACGCCCATGAGGAGGTGCTGTTCGGCAACTCCGGCGAACAGCTGACCATCCGCGCCGACAGCTTCGACCGCATCTCCTTCATGCCGGGCGTGCTGCTGGCCGTGCGCAAGGTCTCCACCGGAACCTACCCGGGTCTGACCGTCGGCCTCGACCACTTCCTCGACCTGTAATCGTATTTTTTCAAACTGCCGACGGGTGCATGTGTCTCCCGTCGGCAGTTTTTTATGGCGGATCTGTTCCGATTATTTGGCAAGGCGTGCGATGGCGGCGCTGACTTCCGCCAGCTTTTCGTCGGCGACGGTACCGCCCTCCGCCGCGGCTTTGGCGACGCAATGGTGCAGATGGTCGTCAAGTAACAGTAGCGCCACCGACTTCAGCGCGCTGTCCGCTGCGGAAATCTGTGTCAGAATGTCGATGCAGTATTCGCCGTTTTCCGTCATCTGCCGAATGCCGCGCACCTGCCCTTCGATGCGATTCAATCGTGCGATGATCCTCTTCTGGTCGCTTGCGTACCCATGTTGTGTGGCGTTCATATCGTCCTCCTCGCTGCGCTGAAAATTTTATCTACGGCTGAAGTTTGCTCGTCCCTCTTGCCAATATACCCTATAGGGGTATATTGTGATGGTGTTTGCCGAAATCGAAAGCCAATTACGGACGGAAGGCGGCTGGAATATGCACATCGCAATCGCGCTTATTATGGCGCTGCTCGTCACGGCGGGCGTGCTGTGGTTCTTCTTCGCACCGCGCAAAGCATATCGTGCGCCGTTGCGCGACGGCGTGCAGGAAGCGGTCGTCGAAGTCAAAGGCGGGTATAACCCAGCCGTCATCGAAGCCGAAGCGGGCATGCCGTTGCGGCTGATCTTCGATCGCAAGGAAGACGGCGAATGCTCGGCGCATGTCGTGTTCTCCGATTTCGGGGTCGATCTTGCGTTGCCCGCCTTCCGCACGACCACGCTGACGCTTCATCCCGACCAGCCGGGCGAGTATCCCTTCGCATGCGGTATGAACATGCTGCACGGCACGTTGCGCATACTGCCGGGAAAGCATGCAAGTGTCGGTGCCGCCGCCGGTTCCGCGGTTGGTTCCGTCGGCGCCAGTATGTCCGATTCCGGCGATTCGGACATTCGCGCGACTGCTGACGGTGCCCACGCATCCGGTTCCGCGGAAACAGGCGTGCAATGCGCGCAAAAAGGCGCCGTCCAAACGTCCGGTTCGGGTGATTCGGGCAAATCGCGCGGATCGGAATCGGGAATTCGCGCCTCATCACCCGTCTTATCGTGGCGGCCGTCTGCACGATTCCGGTATTCGGCTCCACCATGCTCATGCTGTATCCGATGCCGAACTGGCTGCAGTTCCTGCTGATGCTGCAATCGTCGGCTATGCGGCATTGCCGATTTTCCGCAGCGGTTTCGCCGCGATCGCCCACCGCTCGCCGGAGATGAACGCGCTCGTCAGCCTCGGCGCGCTGGCCGCATTCGCCTACTCCTGCGTGGTCACCTTCGCGCCGGGCATCCTGCCCGAGAACGCGCGCGAACCGTATTTCGAAGCGGTCGGTGTGGTCGTCACGCTTATGCTTGTCGGCCAGCTGCTCGAAGCGCGCGCCCGCAAAGGCACCGGTGAAGCCATGCGCGCATTGGCGGGTCTGCAACCGAAAACCGCCCGCGTGGTGCGAGACGGCAAGGAAACCAGCATCGCCATCGATGACGTGCGCGTCGGCGACATCATCGCCATCCGCCCCGGCGAGCAGCTGCCGGTCGACGGCATCGTCATATCCGGCAGCTCCACCGTGGACGAATCGATGATCACCGGCGAAGCCATGCCGGTCGCCAAAACCGAGGGCAGCGAAGTGACGGGCGTCACCATCAACGGTGGTGCTCGCTGCGGTACCGCGCCACGAAAGTCGGCAAGGACACCGTGCTCGCGCAGATCATCGGCATGGTGGCCGCCGCACAAAGCTCGAAAGCCCCCGTGCAACGATTGGCGGACCGTATCTCCGGCGTTTTCGTGCCGGCCGTGGTACTCATCGCCGTATGGTCGTGCGCGCTGTGGTTCGCGTTCGGCCCCGAACCGCGTGTCACGCACGCGCTGGTCGCCGCGGTATCGGTGCTGCTGATCGCCTGCCCGTGCGCGCTCGGACTGGCGACTCCGTTGTCGGTGACGGTCTCGACTGGCCGCGCGGCTCGCATGGGGGTGCTGGTCCGTTCCGCCGAAGCGTTGGAAACATGCGGCAAAGTCAATGCCGTCGTATTGGATAAGACCGGCACGATCACCGCCGGCAAACCCACCCTTACCGATGTGCTGCCGTTGGGCGTGTGGCATCGGCGTCCCGATGATTTGCTGACGATTGTCGCCGCCGCCGAACGTGATTCCGAGCATCCGCTCGCTGCTGCGATCGTTGCCGCAGCTGCGGAAAAAGCCGACGTCGCGGACGTTGCGGAACTCGCGCAAACCACCGATTTTCAGGCGATTGCCGGCCGTGGCGTCACCGCGCGCGTCACCTTCCGCGGTCTGCCGCACACCGTCGCCGTCGGCAACACCGACCTGATCGACGACCTTGACGTCGACATGCCCGACATTACGTCCGATACCTCCGAAATTGCCTCCGAGACCATCCACGATACGAACCTCGATGCCATCATCGCCGACATGGAACTCCTGTCGCAGCAAGGCAAAACGCCGATCCTAGCGGCCATTGACGGCCATCTCGCCGGCATCGTCGCCGTCGCCGACGTGCCGAAAGCCGACTCGCGCCAAGCCATCGAACTGCTCCGCAAACGTGGCGTCGAAGCCGTCATGCTCACGGGAGACAATCCGACCACCGCACGCGCCATCGCAAGCCAGGTCGGTATCGACGAACGTCATGTGATCGCCGGCGTGCGGCCGGAACGCAAGGCCGACGAAATCGCAAAACTCCAATCGCAAGGCTATACGGTGGCGATGGTCGGCGACGGCATCAACGACGCGCCCGCCCTCGCCCGAGCCGACGTCGGTTTCGCCATCGGCACCGGCACCGACGTGGCCATCCAATCCGCCGACGTGACACTGATGGGCGGATCGCTGATGGGACTCGTGCACGCGCTCGACCTGACGCATGCCGCCATGCGCAACATCGCGCAGAACCTCGGATTCGCGCTCGGCTACAACAGCATCGGCATCGCGATCGCGGCCGGCGTGCTGTATCCGTTCACCGGAACGCTGCTGAATCCGATGATCGCCGGCGCCGCGATGGCGTTCTCATCGTTGTGCGTGGTGACGAACGCAAGCCGGCTGCGCCTGTTCGATCCGGACGCGGAGGCGGCGAAAAACAAGACGTATCGGGTACGCAAGCCCGATCCGAGCAAAAATAATGGCAACCAGCACAGTCGGAAAGGAACGATCATGGGACTGTTCAGCGATCACAAGGCCAAGAAGGAAGCCGAGAACATGGGCGCGATGGGCGCCGGACACTGCTGCGGCGGTCATGACGGCCACGGCATGGCTTCGAATATGGGCGATTCCGCGGCGAACGTTGCGAAGGACCCGGTTTGCGGCATGAGCGTCGATCCGGCCACCGCGGCCGCGACCCGCGAATACGGCGGCGTCACCTACTACTTCTGCAACCCCGGTTGCGCCGACAAGTTCGCCCAGAACCCGGCCGCCTACCTGGGCTGAGACCTGATTCTCGTCCGTCCCCAATCTGCCGACATCGAATGACATCCGGCCGTCGGCGGGTTGGGGATTTTTGTTGAATGGTTGATTTACGGATTCCGATTCACGGACGAACGATAAGATTCCCCTCCCGCACTCCGGAGAGCGCGTCCCGCCCCGCTACAAACGTGCGCGTGACGACGCCGTTAAGCGTCATGCCATCGCAGGCGCAGATCGGATTGCGGCTTTCCAAAGCGGTAGCATCCACAACAAACCGTTCGTACGGGCGAATAATCGCCAAATCGGCCCGCAATACCGGCGTTATATCGCCACGATCGTCAAGTCCCACAAGCCGTGCGGTGTTGCACGACATCCACCGCACGACGTCGGCCAAACTCAAGCCGCGCCGCATCGCACCCGTCAACACCGCGCGGAATCCGACCTGCAGACTGGAAACGCCACCCCACGCGGTGGCGAGCGTGCCGGCTTTCATATCCGCGCTGGCCGGGGAATGATCGGTGACGACACCATCCAACGTGCCGTCGGCAAGCCCCGCCCATAGCGCGTCCTGCTCATGCAGATCACGAATCGGCGGACAGCATTTGACCGCGGTGGCGTTGTCGGGAATATGGTCGCAATCCAACGTGAGGTAATGCGGACAGGTCTCCGTGCTGACCGGCAGTCCTTCGGCCTTCGCCCGCCGCAGCACGTCCACGCTCAGACCGCTGGACACGTGCAGAATATGCGTGCGGCAGCCGGTGCGTGCCACCAGCCGTACGATCTTGCGCACCGCGTTCGCCTCGCATTCGGCCGGGCGCGATGCCGCGTTCAACAGTGTTCGCAACAGTCGGGGATTTTGTTGCCGCGTTAGTCGCCCATTTCGCTGGTTTGGCACCGTTTCTTCTATGCCGAATCCGCCCGATATGCGATGTTGATTGTGTGGGGTAAGCTGTTTTTGCCATGGTCGGTCATCTCCTGATGGTGGGTCGCGTTGCCAAGAGGCGCCGCCACTGCCTGTGATGGATACATTTCAGTGCTTACGGCATCTGAAATTCTTCATTCGTCGTGACAGTTGTCGGCGGCCAAACCTGGTGAAACCCGGAAAGCAAGGGGTAGCATCGTCAGGAGAGCGGATGCGCCGCGTGAGAATGTACTGCAGGGAAGGGCGATGAGCGTGACTTCTGGAATTATGCTTTCAGACAATATGGGGCTTCGAAGGACGCCATGGACGAGGAAGGCAATGCTGCCGCGGACCTCGGCTTGGTGGCGCGCATCCGGGAATCCTTCGATTCGCTGACTGCGACGGAACGTGAGGCTGCGCAGTTCATTCTGGGTCATCTGACCGACGTGCTGGTCTGCAATTCCGTGGAATTGTCGCAGTTGAGCGGCATCTCGCAGCCGACGCTCAGCCGCCTGTACCGCAAGCTCGGCTATGCGAACGCGGGCGAATTCAGACGTGACGTGCGTCGCGTCCATCGTCCTGGCTCTCCGGAGCTTTCACGGCACACCCAGTGCGACGATTTGGTCGCCGACCATCTGCGCCGTGACGAGGAAAGCCTGAAACGCACGTTTGAAGGCATCGACCGCGCGCAACTGTCATCCGCATGCCAAGCCATGGCCACGGCCCCGCATGTGGCGGTGGTCGGGTACCGCAGCAGCTATCCCGTGGCGCTGCACATGCGCGAACAGCTGATGCGGCTACGCGGAAACGTTGATATTCTGCCGAATCCAGGCCAGTCCATAGGCGAAGATCTGGTTGATTATGCGGCAGGCGACGTAATCGTCATCATCGGCGTGGGCCGGCGTCTTCCCTTCTTCTCGCGGCTCATCGACGTGATGCTTGAGCGCGGCCTGACCGTGGTGGTGATTGGCGACATTTCGGCGCGCAACGCCGTCATCGGCCGTAACGTCGCCTTCTTCAAAGTGGTGCTGAACTCCCACGTGCTGACGAGCTTCACCGCGGCGTTCGCCCTGATCGCCCTGATGGTGGACGAAGTCGGAAAATGCCTCGTCGATACCGAAGACGAGGTGCACGCGCGTATCGAAGGCATCAACGATTGCTTCGATGCGCTCGATGAGCTTGAAGATTGATAGGGAAAATCTAGGCGCGGCACGTCCCGTTGGAACGGCGGTAAACGGAAGTGGAAGCGGGAATGGGAACGGAATGAATTCAAAACGAAACATGCTGGCGTACGACCGGTCCTCCACCGGACCGTGGGCTGCTTGGTCTTCCTCGTATCGCTGAATCTGCGTCCCTCCATCGCGGCGGTCGGTCCGGTGCTCTCGCAAATAGGTACTGGCCTTCATTGGGCCGAGGGAGTGCAGGGCGTGCTGACCGCGATTCCCCTACTCGCCTTCGCCGCGGTCAGCCCGCTGGTCACGTTCCTTGCACGCCGCATCGGCATCGACATGTCGATTCTGCTGGCCCTGCTGTGCATCGCGGCGGGCGACGCCATCCGCTCGTTCGGCGGCGGCGTTGGCATCTGGCTGGGCACGGTGTAGTTCGCTTCCGCCGTCGCCGTCGGCAACGTTCTGGTTCCGGTAATCGCGAAACGTGACTACGCCGGCCATGTCGCGATGGCGACCGGCGTCTATTCCGGCTGCATCACCGCCGGCAGCGCCACCGCAGGTTTGCTGTCCGCGCCGCTTGCGCAGATGTGGGGCGGTTGGCGTGCGTCACTCGCCTTCTGGAGTGTGCCTCCGCTGGTTGTCGCCGCGCTGTGGGCGTTGCGTATCCTGCACAATCGCAAAGTCGTTATCGCTTCCGCCGGCGGCACCATCGAAACCAGCGATACTGGCGATATCGATGATATTGGCGATCGCAGCACGACGGCCAACGCACAAAACCCGCATTCCGCACAGCGACCGGCATGTTCCACGCAATCGTCGCATGGCGTGTTCGCCCGCGTGCTGCGCCGTCCGATGACGTGGTACGTGACGGCCTTCATGGGGCTGCAATCGTCCGCTTTCTACACCATGTCCAATTGGATGCCGTCCATCTCCGCATCCATCGGCTACGATGCCTCCACCGCCGGCGTGCATCTGTTCATCTTCCAAGGCATCGGCATCCTTTCCGGCTTGGTCATTCCTAAGCTCATGAACGTGCGCGGCAACCAGGTCTGCGCGGCGCTCGCCGCCAGCGCTCCCATGCTGATCGCCGGCCTTGGCATGCTGCTGTTGCCTCACCTCATGCCGGTATGGGCGTTCGTCGGTGGTTGCGCGCAGGGCGCTTCGCTGGTCGTGGCGCTCGCACTGATCGCGCTGCGCGGCCGTGACAGCGCCGAAACCGTGGTGCTGTCGGGCGTTGCGCAGTCGTTCGGCTATCTGATCGCGTCGCTCGGCCCGCTTATGTTCGGCGTGTTGGTCCAGGCCACCGGCGGCATCATGTGCCGCTGATGGTGTTCACGTTCGTCGCTTTCCTGCAGTGCGTCGTCGCGGTCATCGTCGGCAGGCCTTCCAAAATGTGACTTTTCACATCTCGCGAAATCGAAAGCGTCCGCAGAGGGAAGTACCGTTAGCCGTATGACAAGCCCTAAGACTGACGACGGTACAATGCATCTGCTCGATCCTGCTCCCTTCGGACGTATCCTTCCGGCCATGGTCACCCCCATGAAGGCCGACGGAGCCGTAGATTTCGAAGCCGCGCAACAGCTGGCGAGGCAGCTCGTGGCGGATGGTGCCGACGGTCTTGTGGTCAACGGCACCACCGGCGAATCTCCGACCACTCACATGGAGGAGAAGGTCGAGCTGGTTCAGGCCGTCAAGGAAGTCGTGGACGTGCCGGTCATTTCCGGCGCCGGTTCCAACGACACCGCGCACACCGTGCGCATGGTGGAGCAGACCCAGGAGGCGGGCGCCGACGCGGTGCTCGTGGTCGCCCCGTATTACTCCCGTCCGTCGCAGGAAGGCGTGTTCCGCCACTACAAGGCGGTCAACGATTCCGCGGACAAGCCGATCATCATCTACGATGTGCCGGGCCGTACCGGACTGCACATCCAGCTGGAAACCTACCGTCGTATGGCCGAACTCGACCACGTCAAGGCCGTCAAGGACGCCACCGGCGACATCGCAGGCGCGGTGCGCAAGCGCATGGAGACCGGTTTGACCTGGTATTCGGGCGATGACGGCCTGTTCCTGCCGTTCCTGTCCGTCGGCGCCGTCGGCATCATCTCTGTGATCGCACACGCGGCCGCCGGTCCGATGCGTGACCTCGCCAACGCGTTCGATCGTGGCGATATCCACGAAGCGCAGCGCATCTCCGTGCAGCTGGCGCCGCTCGTCGAAGCGATGAACGGCAATGGCTTCCAGGCCGTGATGGCCAAGGCCTCGCTGAAGGTGCGTGGAATCCTCGACTCCACCGAAATGCGCCTGCCGAACGTCGGTCCGGGCGAAGCGGAACTCGTGCGCGCGGAAAAGGGCATGCGCGCCGCGGGACTGCTGTGAACCGAATCGCATGATGCGACTGGCCTGTCGCGCATGAACGCCGGCAGGCACCCAAATTCCTCGTTTCCGCATAGGCGGAGACAATTAGTAATAGAAATCCAACTAGGAAATGGCTACAGAAGAAACCACAAAGACAACAACACACAAGCGCGGCAGCAAGGCTGCCAAGCGCACTGAAACCGCAGTCAAGGCATCCAAGACCACCAAGCCGCGAAGTCCGAGAAGACCGCCACCAAGAAGGCCAAGTCCTCCACCCGCAGCCGTGGCAACGGTGGCTCGCGCAACGGCGGCTCCCGTGGATTCCGTGGCGGCAACGGTTCGAACCGTCGCCCGTCGCATTCCGCTCCGCAATCCACCGCGCCCCAGCAGGACGAGGTGCTGATCGCCCCGCCGAAGTACCGCAAGGGCTCCATGCGCATCGTGCCGCTCGGCGGTCTGGGTGAGATCGGCCGCAACATGAACGTGGTCGAATACAACGGGCATATCCTGCTCATCGACTGCGGCGTGCTCTTCCCGGAAGAGGAGCAGCCGGGCGTGGATCTCATCCTGCCTGACTTCCACTACATCAAGGACCGTCTCGACAAGGTCGAGGCGCTCGTGCTCACCCACGGCCACGAAGACCACATCGGTGGCGTGCCGTACCTACTCAAGCTCCGCCCGGACATTCCGCTGATCGGTTCCAAGCTCACCCTCGCCTTCGTTGAGGCCAAGTGCAAGGAACACCGCATCAACCCGACGCTCGTCGAGGTCAAGGGACGCGACAAGCTCAAGGTCGGCCCGTTCAACCTGGAATTCGTGAACGTCACGCACTCCATTCCGGACGCGCTCGCCGTGTTCGTGCAGACCCCCGCCGGCTCGCTTATCGACACCGGCGACATCAAGCTCGACCAGCTGCCGCTCGACCACCGCATCACCGATCTGGTGGAATTCGGCAAGCTCGGCGAAAAGGGCGTGGACCTCCTGATGATGGACTCCACCAACGCCGAGGTCCCAGGCTTCGTCAAGCCGGAAACCTCCATCGGTCCGGCGCTCGACCAGGCGTTCGCACAGGCCACTCGCAAGATCATCGTGGCCAGCTTCTCCAGCACGTGCACCGCGTGCAGCAGGTCGTCGACGCGGCCCACAAGTACGGCCGCAAGGTCGTGTTCGTCGGACGTTCCATGGTCCGCAACATGTCCATCGCAGCAGATCTGGCTACCTGCGTCTGCCCGAGGACACCGTCATCGACCTGAAGCAGGCCCATGACGTGCAGGACGACAAGCTCGTCTACATGTGCACCGGCTCCCAGGGCGAGCCGATGGCCGCGCTCGGCCGCATCGCCGACGGCAACCACCGCGACATCACCATCAACGAGTTCGACACGGTGATCCTCGCCAGCTCCCTGATCCCAGGCAACGAGCATGGCGTCTACAAGGTCATCAACAAGCTCGTGCAGCTCGGAGCCCGCGTGGTCAACCGAGACAACGCCGCCGTGCACGTCTCCGGCCACTGCAACGAAGGCGAGCTGCTGTACATGTACAACATCGTCAAGCCGAAGTGCGCCATGCCTATCCACGGCGAAAACCGCCACTTGGTGGCCAACGGCATGATCGCCGTCAAGACCGGCGTCGATCCGCAGAACGTCGTGCTGGCCGAAGACGGCGACGTCGTCGACCTGTACCACGGCCAGGCCGCGGTCGTCGGCTCCGTGCCGTGCGGCTACGTCTACGTCGATGGCGATTCCGTCGGCGAACTGACCGACGAAGAACTCGAGAAGCGCCGCATCCTCGGCACCGAAGGCTTCGTGTCCAGCTTCGTGGTCGTCGACACCGAAACCGCGGATGTCATCACCGGCCCGAAGATCTACCTCAACGCGGTCGCGGAAGACGAAAGCGAGTTCGACAAGGTCCGTCACCAGATCGTCGAGCAGCTGCAGGACGCGATGATGCAGGGCACGCGCGACACCTACAAGCTGCAGCAGATCATGCGACGCACGCTCGGCGGCTGGGTGGCACGACAGCTGCACCGCAAGCCGATGATCGTCCCCGTCGTCGCCGACATCGCGCAGGACGTGGATGACGCGATGGGACTGAACGCCGCGAAATAAGCCGTAAATTTACCATAAATTGAATCAAGGCGACGTGATCGGCACAACTGATCGCGCCGCCTTCTGTTACCAGAAAGAAGGAGTGACATGCCAGGAGCAAACCTCACCCGAATCGAAGCGGAAGAACGCAAAAGCATCATCGCCGCGCCAATCCATTACACGGTCAAGCTTGACCTGACCCGCGGAGCCAAGGATTTCGGCTCCGAAACCACCATCACCTTCGACGCGAAGCCGGGGGAGTCAAGCTTCCTTGACCTCATCGCCAACGAAGTCAGCGAGATCACCCTCAACGGCGAAACCCTCGACCCGGCCGAAGCATACGCGGACGGCCGCATCGAGCTGAAGGGCCTCAAGGAGCACAACGAGGTCACCGTCAAGGCGATGTGCCAGTACTCCAACACCGGCGAAGGCCTGCACCGCAGCGTCGACCCGTCCGACGGCAACGTCTACCTGTACACCCAGTTCGAAGTGCCGGACGCCCGTCGCGTCTACGCCGTGTTCGACCAGCCTGATCTGAAGGCCGTGTTCGACTTCTCCGTGCTCGCAGCCAAATCCTGGATCGTCACGTCCAACATGCCCACCGCCTCCGTGACCGACAACGAAACCGTCACCGAGGAAGGCACGCTCGGCGATCACGCTGCCGAAACCACCAAGCTGTGGGTGTTCGAACCGACCCCGACCATGAGCTCCTACCTCACCGCCATCTGCGCCGGACCGTACGCCGAATGGCACACCGAATACGCCAATGAGGACGGCCGCACCGTGCCGATGGCCATGTACTGCCGCCAGGCGCTCGCCAAGGCCTTCAGCAAGGACGTTGACTACCTGTTCGACATCACCAAGAAGGGCTTCGCCTTCTACGCCAGACCTGGGGCGTGCCGTACCCGTACGCCAAGTTCGACCAGATCTACGTGCCGGAATACAACGCCGGCGCCATGGAGAACATCGGCATGGTCACCATCCGCGACCAGTACGTGTTCGAATCCAAGGTCACCGACGCCTATGCGGAACGCCGTGTGGTCACCGTGCTGCACGAGCTCGCCCACATGTGGTTCGGCGACTACGTGACCATGAAGTGGTGGAACGACCTGTGGCTCAACGAATCCTTCGCCGAGTTCACGTCCACCCTCGCCACCGCCGAAGCCACCGAATGGAAGGACGCCTGGGCAACCTTCAGCTCCGGCGAAAAGAGCTGGGCGTTGAATCAGGACCAGCTGAGCACCACCCACCCGATCGTCGCCCCGATCAACGACCTCAACGACACCTACGTCAACTTCGACGGCATCACCTACGCCAAGGGCGCCTCCGTGCTGAAGCAGCTCGTGTACTACGTGGGCCGTGAGAAGTTCTTCAAGGGCATCAACAACTACCTCAACAAGCACGCCTACTCCAACGCCACCCTCGCCGACCTGCTCGCCGAACTGGAACTCACTTCCGGCCGCGACCTGAAGGCGTGGAGCGCCCAGTGGCTTGAGGAATCCGGCATCAACACCATCGCCACCGAAGTCGAAGAGAACGAGGACGGCACCATCAAGCGTCTCGCCCTGCGCCAGACCGCTCCGGCCGAGCATCCCGTGCTGCGCGCCCACCGTCTCGCCGTCGGCTTCTACAACGAGGATCCGGAAACCGGCAAGATCGTGCGCACCGACCGTTTCGAACTGGACGTCGACGGCGAACTGACGGTCGTCGACGCGGCCGCGGGCAAGGCACGTCCGTCGCTGATTCTGGTGAACGACGACGACCTGACCTACACGAAGCTGCGTTTCGACGACAAGAGCCTCGCATTCGCGACAAGCAACCTGTACCGCTTCGACGACGCGCTCGCCCGTTCCGTGATCTGGCTCGCCCTGTGGGACATGACCCGCGACGGCGAACTGCCGGCACGCCAGTTCATCGACACCTCGCTGGCCGCGCTCGCCACCGAACACGAGTCCACCACCTTCCGTTACGCGCTGGCACAGGTCAGCACCACCGCATGGCATTACACCGCTCCGGCAGAGCGTGCCGAGATCGTGAAGCATGTGGCCGCCGAACTGTTCAAGCTGGCGGGTCAGGCCAAGGCCGGCTCCGACGAACAGTTCCAGCTCGTCACCGCCTACCTGGGCTACGGCGAGCCGGGCGACGAGGCGTTCGTCGCCAACGCGAAGGGCCTGCTCGACGGTTCCGTGGCATTCGACGGTCTGGAAATCGACAACAACTTCCGCTGGACCATCATCAACGCGCTGAGCACCGTCAACGCGATCGACCAGGCGGGAATCGACGCCGAACTGGCCAAGCGCGAAACCACCGAGAACCGTGAGTTCGCCTATGGCGCACGCGCCGTGGCCGGTACCGCCGAAGCGAAGGCATGGGCTTGGAACGAGGCCCTGCACAACGACGAGCTGACCAACATGCAGCTTGAGGCTGTGGCCGGTGGCTTCGCAGCCACCCCGCGCGCCGACTTGGCCGAACCGTACGCCGAGAAGTATTTCGAGGTCGCCGACTGGATTTGGGAGCACAAGACCTTCCACATGGCGGAAGCGCTGCTCGAAGGCCTGTATCCGGCTATGCCGATCCGGCGAAGCTCGTGGAGCTGGGCGACGCCTGGCTCGCCTCCCATAAGGACGCGGACAACGCCTTGCAGCGCATTGTGCGTGGCAACGTCGAGGCTTCTCACCGCACGCTGAAAGTGCGCGACTTCAACGCCGCGCTCTGATAGCAGGGGCGACAGGAACGTTCCGCTTAAGAGCCGTCATGTCGTCGCACGACTTTGATTTTGGGTGCGATTTTCAAAGTCATGCGACGGGCATATCGGCATTTATGCCCCCTAATCCTCGTTTTCCGCTTGAAAATAAGGATTAGGGGGCATTTTGCGTCGAAGGCTGTCGCACGACTTTGATTTTGGAGGCATTTTTCAAAGTTGTGCGACAAGCGTGCTGGCTTTCATACCCTCTAACTCTTATTTTTTGCTGGTTTTCAACGGAAAATGATAGTTAGGGGGTATTTCTTTATCAAGTGTTGCCGCACGACTTGATTTTCCGCCTTGAAATCAAAGTCGTGCGACACGAAAAGGGCATTGCGCGCCGTGAAATGCTTTGAATTGTGAAGTGTTATGCGATTGCGTCGTCACCTGCTGGTTTCGGCGGCACGGTTGAGTACGATAGGTCACGGAAATATCGTTTGCAGATAGCGAGGATTTGAGACTCATGCCACGTATGTTCGGAACCGACGGCGTTCGAGGATTGGCGAATAGGGATTTGACGGCACAGCTGGCGCTCGATTTGGGTGACGCCGCGGTGCGTGTGCTGGGCGATGACGAGCGGAGCGAATTCGAAAGCCGTCGCCGTGCGCTGGTCGGTCGTGATACACGAGTTTCCGGCGATTTCCTTGCCGCCGCATTGTCCGCTGGCATGTCCGCCGGCGGCTTCGACGTGATCGACGCCGGCATCATCCCGACGCCGGGCGTCGCATACCTGACGTCCGTGCTCAACGTGGAAATGGGCGCGGTGATCTCCGCATCCCACAATCCGATGCCCGACAACGGCATCAAGTTCTTCGCCCGCGGCGGCTTCAAGCTGCCCGACACCAAGGAAGACGAGATCGAAGCGGTGCTCGGCCAGGATTGGGATCGTCCTACCGGCGCCGGCGTGGGTCGTGTCAGCCATGACACCGCCACCGCAACCAACCTGTACATCGACCATCTGGTTTCCGCCATCGCGCCGGTCGGTCCGGACAAGTCGCAGCCGACGCCGCTGAAGGGCCTGAAGATCGTGGCCGACTGCGCGAACGGCGCCACGTCCGTGGTCGCTCCGGAAGCCTTGCGCCGCGCCGGCGCCGACGTGGCCGTCATCAACGCGTCGCCGGACGGCTACAACATCAACAAGAACGCCGGCTCCACCCATCCTGAGCAGCTGCAGGCCATGGTCAAGGCCTCCGGCGCCGTCATGGGCGTTGCCTTCGATGGCGATGCCGACCGTTGCCTTGCCGTGGATGAGGATGGCAACATGGTCAACGGCGATCAGATCATGGGCATTCTGGCACGCGCCAAGAAGAACGCGGGCAAGCTCAACCATGACACCCTCGTCGTGACGGTGATGAGCAACCTCGGTCTGAAGTTGGCCCTGCGTTCCATGGGCATCAAGACCGTGCAGACCAACGTGGGCGACCGTTACGTGCTTGAAGAGATGCTGCGAGGCGATTATTCGCTCGGCGGCGAGCAGTCCGGCCACGTGATCAACCGTGAATTCGCCACCACCGGCGACGGCACCCTGACCGCGCTCACCCTGTGCAACGAGGTCGTCAAATCCGGTAAGAGCCTGAAGGAACTGGCCGCCGACTTCCCGCAGCTGCCGCAGACGCTCATCAACGTGCCGAACGTGGACAAGATGGCCGCCAAGACCAACGCCAAGGTGCAGGCCGCGGTGGAACGCGAAGAGAAGCTGCTGGGCGACACTGGCCGCGTGCTGCTGCGTCCGTCCGGCACCGAGCCGCTCGTGCGCGTCATGGCCGAAGCCGAAACCCAGCAGCAGGCAGACGAAGTGTGCGATCGCCTCGCCAAGGTCGTCGCCGACGAACTCACCCTGTAAGAGCCCGCAAGGAGATATGCCCCATGTTCGGACACAACTCGAAAGTGGACCTCGAACTCAACCGCGAGGTCGAAAAGCTCATCAAAACCGGCGGCAAAGAGAAAATCATGCCGATCGTGCAGGCCGGCGAACCGGTATTACGCCAGCAGACCATCGCCTACGACGGCCAGTTGAGCCGCAAAACGCTTGACAAGCTCATCGACACCATGCGCACCACCATGCTGGAAGCGCCGGGCGTGGGCCTCGCAGCCACCCAGATCGGTCTCGGTCTGGCTTTGGCCGTCGTCGAAGACCACGTATGCGAAGGCGACGATGGCGATCCGCGCGAAGCTGCGGAATTCCCCTTCCACGCCATCATCAACCCCAGCTACGAGCCGATCGGCACCGAAACCCGCAGCTTCTACGAAGGCTGCCTGAGCTTCGACGGTTACCAGGCCGTACGCAAGCGTTGGCTTGACATCACCGCCCGTTGGCAGGATGAGGACGGCAACAAGCATGAGGAACATCTGCACGGCTGGCCGGCCCGCATCTTCCAGCATGAAACCGACCATTTGAGCGGTGAACTGTACATCGACCAGGCCGAAATCCGAAGCCTGACCACCAATGAGAACCTTGAGGATTTCTGGTGCGAGGATCCGGTACCGACCGAAGCGGCGGCCGAACTCGGCTTCGAACTGTAATCGCGTAAACGAACGAGACAAGAACGATGAATGCCTCCCAGGCGAACACTTGGGAGGCATTCATCATATTCGGGATTATTGGAATGTTCGAAACATGAGTATTCCAAATATTCCAATATTTCAGTATTCCGGATTCACTAGCACATCGTACGTATCCGTGTTCCGCTCGGCATCCGAACGCAGATCCCAGCCAGGCTTGCGCATTCCATACAACACCAGCGGCGGTAAACCGAGCACAAGCACGACTACAGCCACAAGAATCGCATATGAAACGCTATCCAAACCGGTGAAACCAGCCGGTCTCACGAAAGTCAACACGAATGCCGCGGCGGAAGCGACGAAACCGACGCCCGCGACCAACCGAATCGCAGGAACTCGATACGTGCGGCGGACTTCTGGATGGGTGTTGCGCAGACGAATCGCGGCGGCAAACATCAACATGTACATCACCAGATACAGCGCGGTCGCCATATCCACCAGCGTCGCGAAAGCCGTGTTGCCATTGGGGATCAACACGAACAGCAACGCCAGCACGGTCACGATAATGCCTTGCGGAATCAGAATGCCTTCCTGCACGTCGTGGGCATTGCGCTTCTGCAGCGCGGGAGGCATCAGTCCCGTGCGGGCGGCCGCTAGCAAACCGCGAGAAGGACCAGCTATCCAAGCCACCACGGAAGCGAACGCGCCTAGCGCGATGAGCAGCGAAATCACCGGAGTGCCCCAACCCATGCCAAAATGGTCGAAGAACTCCCTGAACGCCAGATTGATGCCGTCGATGAGCCCCAGCTCACGATGCGGCACAGCAAAGGCGATTGCCAAAGTCGGCAGCACAAGTACCAGCAGAATCAGCGCGGTCGCTAGTGCAATGGCGCGTGGGAATTGACGTCCCGGATGCTCCAAGTCGTTGGCATGCACGGCATTGACCTCCATACCCGCGTAGGCGAGCACATTGGATACGATTAGCACAATCGACGCGATGCCCGTCCACGGCGGAAGCAGCGCGGATGCGTGCAGGGAGGTCTGCACTGGCTTACCGATCGCCAGCCAGATAATGCCGAAGACGATAAGCAGCAACGCAGGAAACAGCGTGCCGATAAGTCCCGAAATCGACCCGACCTTGGCGAACAGATTGCCGCCGCGCAACGCCACCATCGTGCTTGCCCAATACAACACGATGATCACCGCGGCCACATATACGCCATTATTGCCCAAGCCACCCATGCCGAACACATACGACAGGCTGACGGCGATGAACGCAATCTGTATCGGATACCACACCACATTCTGAATCCACTGCAGCCAAATGGCGAGAAATCCGATGCGATTGCCGAACGCCTCACGCACCCACACGTACACGCCACCTTTCCAGCCGGTGGCCAGTTCGGCAGCCACCAGCGCGGTCGGCACCAGGAAAACGACCGCCGGAATGAGATACAGCAGAATGGAAGCGAGACCATAATCGGCCATGGCCGGCAGAGAGCGTAGCGAGGCCACCGCCACCACGGTCAACATCGCCAGTTGGCTGACTGTCATCATGGTTTTGCCGGTTTTATTGGCAACGGTTGCCGTGCTTGCGATTGCGCCGTGCCCGTCAGCGCCGTTCCCTCTATTCGCCCCGGCATGCGCAGGTATGCCCGTACGATTGCGGTTTCCTGCGACGGCAGACGGATTGCGTGGCGTTGTTGTCGGTGCCGTCGCAGCGTTCGTCGTGGAACGTGCGGACCCGGGATGTGCAGCTGCGCTTGCATCGTGCGCTACCACAGCAAGCGGCTTTTTCATATGAACTGTCATTGCAGCCAGCTTTCGTAAACATAATCGTTGTGGGAATGAACATGAATTTCCTTAATGCGGGAAACGATGGAATTCGTGGAATGACGCGAAATATCAGTGGTGGAATCCGGATGCACGAGCCTCGCTTGGCATTGGTGAGCGCAGTCCGTCCAGATACTTCACACACGACTTCAAATCCTTGATGAACGCTTCGGCCATATCGTGGCTGAAACCGTTACGCACCACAATGCGCTGCACGGTCACCTGCGTCAGATCCACCGGCATCGGATAAGCCGGCACCAGCCATCCCTTCATGCGCAGCCGATCCTGCAGATCGTACAGATTCCACTTGCGATCCGGCTTGTCGTTGAGCATCCATGCGAACACCGGAATGTCGGAACCGTCGTTCCACAGCGTGAAATCATCCATCTGCTCGATCTCGCCCGACAGATATTTCGCCACATCATGCGAAGTCTGCTGCACCCTTCGATACCCGTCGAATCCCAAACGCAGGAACATGTAGTACTGCAGCAGTACCTGTGCGCCCGGACGGGAGAAGTTCAGTGCGAAAGTCGGCATTTCGCCGCCGAGATAACTCACCTTGAAAATAAGGCTTTCCGGCAGGTCAGCGGTTTCGCGCCATACGATCCATCCCAAACCGGGGTAGACCAGACCGTACTTATGACCGGAGGTGCTGATGGAGTAGACGCGCTTGACGCGGAAGTCCCATGCGAGGTCCGGCTGGATGAATGGTGCGATCATACCTCCCGAAGCGCCGTCCACATGGATGCGCACATCAAGTCCGGTGCGCTCCTCGATGCGGTCCAGTGCTTCGCTGATCTGTTCGACCGGCTCATACATACCCGTATAGGTCACGCCCATGATGGCCACCACGCCGATGGTGTTCTCATCGACATACTTGTCGAGATCATGGCCGTCGAGCACTTTGTGGTCCTCGGAAATCGGCACATAGCGTGGTTCCACGTCGAAATAGTTGCAGAACTTCTCCCAGCACACCTGCACGGCGCTGCTCATCACCAGATTCGGACGATCGGTCGGCAGGTCGGCCTTTTCGCGGGCTTCCTTCCAACGGCGCTTCAACGCGAGTCCGCCCAGCATGCAAGCTTCCGACGAGCCGATGGTGGAGGTTCCGATGGCATTCATTGGATCGGGTGCATGCCATAGATCGGCGAGCATGTGCCAGCAGCGCGATTCGACTTCGGCGGTTTTCGGGTACTCGTCTTTGTCGATCATGTTCTTGTCGGCCGCCTCCATGTACAGGCGGTTTGCATGATCGTCCATCCACGTGCTCACAAAAGTTGCAAGATTGAGTCGCGCGTTGCCATCCAGCATGGCCTCGTCATGCACCACTTGGTAGGCGGTTTCCGGCAGACTACCCTTCTGTGGAATGGTAAATTTCGAGAACGCCTGGGCTTCCTTCGGACGGGCGAACAGCGGATTGATTTCCACGTTGTCAGGAACAACGCGGTCGTCGGCATTGCCGCAGGTGTTGTCGCAGCAATGCAAATTGTTGTTTTCAGTGGTGGAATGTGTTTCTGACATTGCAGTTCCTTTCGTTGATTTGGAACGTTTATTGCGTTCCGGGATTCAAAAATGAAAGTCGATTCTGGATTTTTGCTGGGAAATGGTCACATTTGCGCTATGTGAAAATTCGTATGACAACCGCTTCGCATGGATGTATCCGTGCGCGGTTTCGTAATGAACACCGTCATTCGAACTCGCATGGTTGTGTTCTCACAAAGAGGAATGCGCACGTTGGTTTGTTGCACATTCTTACACGCTGATGGGTATCGGCTACGATGGGCAGGTATGAACGAATCAACGATGAATCTTTCCTGGCTGGATGACGCGAAGCAGGACATCGAACAATGGTCGCATCGATGCCGAATGACGCCGACAACCAGCCGATCGACTGGCGATGGGTGTCTTCCCTTGACCTGCGTAACGGCATTGGTGCCGCCACAAGACAGCGCGTTGATTTGTTGGCAATGCTGCGTTCCTCGTCGCCGCAACTTTCCGCCCCGCAGCTGCACGCCCTGTTGAAAGATGATCTTGCGATTCGAGATCGGCTCGAACCGACCATCGCGCAGTGCAACAGCACGTTCATGATGGATTACGACCGACTTATCGCTTCCTATCGGCTGCCGCGCGCGCTTGCTTACGCGAACCGTCGGTTGTGCGACGAAATCGCTGTTCTGCGACAGATTGGCGTGGCGATGGGATTATGGACGGTCACCGAGGAACGACGTGAGCGCGTGACGGTTCCGGTGCTGCTGCCCGGTTCGGCTTTGGCTTCCGAGGGAGTGGCGTTGGATGATATTCAGGATCGAACCGCTGACATCGTTAACGGCCGCGCCGCCCGTCGTGCCGCAGAGAAAAGTCAGAAGCGAGCCAGTGACTATGCCATGTCGCGTGCGAACCTGAGTGGAGTAACCAGTCCGGGCGGCTCCACGTTGTTTGATTACGGTTCGGAAACGAAATCCGCTGAAGCGGCGCAGTTGCGTCGGATGGCTGAATACCGCAAATCGGATTGGCGTGACGCTTATCTTCCTGGACGCGATGTGGACAATGTCATGGGAATCGACATCGAAACCACCGGTACTGACCCGGCGCGTGTGTACATCATCGACGTCGGCTTTGAATATATGAACATGATTTCCCCTCGCCCTGCTGCCGCACCTACTGGATACCAATACGAGCAGAGTTATTACGAAACGGGCGATGCGTATGGTCAGTCGCGTCTGTCGTTCGGCGTTCCTGCCGAGAACGCGACGCTCGGTAATCCGCTGATTCTCGATTTGACCGGTATCGATGTACGTGATCGTGCGTCCGGCTTCCGCCTGTTCGATGAGTGGCCGGAGGCTCAAATCGGTTTGCTGCAGCGATTGGAGCAGCAACCGTACGTAGCGCACAACGCTCGTTTCGAACATAGCTTCTTCATGTTGAATGTGGCTGGATATGCGGAAAGCTACCGTGCGGGCAAGATTACGATTATCGACACGTTGCCGATGAGCCGCCGTTGGGATGAAGGGTCAATTCCGGACGACGAGCATCCGTACGGCAATAACACGTTGGACGCGTACGCCAAACGCCAGGGTGCGCTTGACGAGAGCAAGTCGGAACGTCACCTCGGTTTGGAAGATACGCATATCATGCTGGTTGCCATGAAACATCACTTGGTGTATTGCATGGCGAAGGCCGCGGTCCGTGGGGTGCGAATGGCAAGTCTGGCATCGGTGGCAAGCATTGCGGGCGCCGCTGGTAGCATTTGCGATTCGTGTCGCAGTTTCCTGGTTCTTCTTCCCGTGACCGTCCCGTTTTGGCTTTCCCTTCCGGCTTTTGTTACCCGTAACGCCGTTTTGCGGTTACAAAATGCGGATGCGATTGCGGATTTGCGGGGATGGAATGGGCGATTGCGGGGATGGTTTCGGTGGTTGCGGGGTTGGTCGGGCCTGGTTTGTCAAGTTTCGACACGCCGATGGAACGTTGGATTTCCAACGGTTCGCGCGTTGTTCATGCGGCCCGGGTTGCGCGGATCGCGATCGTGCTGTAAGTTTATCTCTTGCTGCCGCTCAGCGAGTGGTCCGGATGGTTCCGGTCCGCGAGGTGGGTGAGTGGTGGTGGTTTGAGAACTCAAGAGCGTATTTGTACTACTTCTTTATAGTCAATGATTGCCAGTTCGTTGCCGGCCACGCTGACGCGTGGTGCCGAGGGATCGGTCAAACGGCGGCGAGGTTTTTGTGCGATGCGCCTTTCCTTATAAGGCGATCGTCAATTTTCTTATTTCGAGAGTCATCGTGTCGATGTCTCTTCATGAAAAGGTTTTTTTGTGGAGGGTTCGATTCTGGCTCAGGATGAACGCTGGCGGCGTGCTTAACACATGCAAGTCGAACGGGATCCCAGGAGCTTGCTCCTGGGTGAGAGTGGCGAACGGGTGAGTAATGCGTGAC
>ENA-OPZM01000012-OPZM01000012.1-human-gut-metagenome-genome-assembly--contig:-NODE-12-length-74963-cov-9.993279_pt1 | contig 74963 bp, 99 predicted proteins | sample MGYA00242478_ERZ504493 | MGnify/ENA primary metagenome ERZ504493 (study PRJEB26092, sample SAMD00036227) | human gut metagenome | host: Homo sapiens | study: EMG produced TPA metagenomics assembly of... | reverse complement strand
TCTTGTCTTTGGTGTCGCGGTCGTTGCCTGCGTCTCCGGGTCGACAATGCGGCGATGAACGCTCCTGCGGCACCTCGACATGGCCGAGCATCTTCATACGCTTCTTGCCGGCTTCTGCTTTTCGAGCAGCTTGCGCTTACGGGAAATATCGCCGCCATAACACTTGGCGAGCACGTCCTTGCGCAGTGCGCGAATGTTCTCACGTGCGATAATGCGGGAGCCGATGGCGGCTGAATCGGAATTTCGAACTGCTGGCGAGGAATGAGCTCACGCAACTTCTTCGTCATCATCACGCCGTAGGAATACGCCTTATCCTTATGCACGATGGCGCTGAACGCATCGACCTTCTCACCCTGGATGAGAATATCGACCTTCACCAGATCGGCGGACTGTTCGCCGTCCTCATGGTAGTCGAGCGACGCATAGCCCTTGGTGCGGCTCTTCAACTGGTCGAAGAAGTCGAACACGATTTCGGCCAACGGAATGCGATAATGCATTTCCACACGGTCGGCGGAAATATATTCCATAGTGCCCATCTGTCCACGATGGTCCTGGCACAAGTCCATAACCGCGCCGATGAATTCCTTCGGAGTGATGATGTCGGCGGCAACCACCGGTTCGACGATCTGCTTGATCTTGCCGTCGGGGAATTCGCTCGGATTGGTCACACGATGCACGGAATTGTCTTCCGCGGTGACCTCGTATGGCACGTTCGGTGCGGTGGAGATCAAGTCGAGATCGAATTCGCGGCTCAGTCGTTCGGTCACGATTTCCATATGCAGCAGGCCAAGGAAGCCACAGCGGAAACCGAAGCCCAACGCCACGGACGTTTCCGGCTCGTAGATCAAAGCCGCGTCGTTGAGCTTGAGCTTGTCGAGCGCCTCACGAAGTTCCGGATACTGCGCGTTGTCGATTGGGAACAGGCCAGCGTAGACCATGGGCTGCGGGTCACGATAGCCTTCGAGCGGATCGGCCGCAGGCTTGAGCGCGGAAGTGATGGTGTCGCCCACCTTGGACTGGCTGACGTCTTTCGCGCCGGTGATAACATAACCGACCTCACCCGCACCAAGCGCCTTCGTAGGCATCATGTCTGGCTGATCACGCCGATTTCAATCGGATCATGGGTCATGCCAATACCCATCATGTGCAGTTTCTCACGGGAACGCAACTCGCCATCGACCATACGAATGTAGGTGACGATGCCGCGGTAGGAGTCGTAGACGGAGTCGAAGATCAGCGCACGCGCGGGAGCTTTCGGATCGCCGGTTGGTGCAGGAACGTCGGCAACAATGCGGTCGAGCAGTTCGGTCACGCCTTCACCGGTTTTACCGGACACGCGCAGCACTTCGGAAGGATCGCAACCAATCAGGCCTGCGATTTCCTCGGCATGCTTGTCTGGTTCCGCGCTGGGAAGATCGATTTTGTTCAGTACAGGAATAATGGCCAGATCATGGTCGATGGCCATATACAGGTTCGACAGGGTCTGCGCTTCGATGCCCTGCGTCGCGTCGACAAGCAGCACTGCGCCTTCGCATGCGGCGAGAGCGCGGGAAACCTCATAAGTGAAATCGACGTGGCCTGGAGTGTCGATCATGCCGAGGGTATATTCAGTGCCGTCGAACGTCCACGGCACGCGCACAGCCTGCGATTTGATGGTGATGCCACGCTCCTGCTCAATATCCATACGATCCAGGAAACGATCACGCATCTCACGTTCGGGCACGATGCCGCTGAGCTGCAGAATACGGTCTGCCACCGTGGACTTGCCGTGATCGATATGCGCGATGATGCAGAAATTGCGAATCAACGACTGATCGGTGAAACCGGGCTGGTTATGCTGCTGGCCCACGCCATCCTCCTCTTGAAATATTCGACGCAAACGATTCTAACTGCTAGTATCGGCATGGTGAGTCGCGACACTCCTAAGCCCGTTGGCAATTTATCCGCGCGCCATGTTATCATCATCGTTTGTATGTCCTTATAGAAAACGTCGTTTGGAGAAATAGTGGCAAACATTAAGTCGCAGAAGAAGCGCGTTCTCACCAACGAGAAGGCCCACAAGCGCAACGTGGCCGTGAAGTCCAGCCTGAAGACTGCGTTCGCGCCACCCGTGAAGCTATCGCCGCCGGCGATAAGTCCGCAGCAGAAGCCGCCTACAAGGTCGCAGCTCAGAAGCTCGACAAGGCTGCTGGCGCTGGCGTGATTCACAAGAACCAGGCTGCTAACCGCAAGTCCGGTCTTGCCGTGGCCATCAACGCTCTCTGAGTTTTAGAAGCTCACAGCTAACGAAAATCCCGCAGGTTTTTCCTGCGGGATTTTTTGTTACGCAAATGTCTTCCGTTTAATTACCATCTCACTGTCGCTACCTACGCTTGTCACACTTGCGTTTGTCGGAATCCTTATCAGAATGAATGACCGGTCGTTTCAAATATTTCGCTTCACTTGGCAGATATGTATTATGACGCACCAACGCTCCCGGAAGCTGAATGTCGAAAATCACCGATACCAATCGCATACTGACCATCAATGCGACGATCAGCAGATCAAGCACCACTTCGGCTGGAAAACTGACGATTCCAGCGTCCACGCCTTTGCAGACAAGCACCGTCAGTACGCATCCCACGGCAGATGGAACCGCATACCAATGTTTGTCACGAATCACCATCGGCACTTCGTTGATGAGCATGTCTCGAATCAGCCACCTCCAAGCGCGGTGAACATGCCGAGAAAAACCGCGGTCATGCCTGACGTGTGGTACATCATGGCTTTGCTGGTACCGTTGACCGCATACAATCCCAATGCCAGAGCATCCAACGACAGCATGGACCATTTGAGCCTGTTGATTTCGGGATGGCACACCGCGACGGCCACCGAAGCCAGCAGAGCAACGATCACCAGTCCTTTATCCGACACGCCTACCGGTGGCGCGATGCCCAGCAGCACGTCACGGATGATTCCTCCGCCCAATGCGGTGAGCCATGTGGTGACGAGAATCGCGAAGATATCGTAGCCTTTGCGCACGGCGGCAAGTCCGCCGCACATGCCGCAGCAGAACGTCGCCAAATATTCAATCCCCCAAAAGAAGGCATTACTCTCCAACGCCACCGACATGCTTTCCCATCCTTTTCCCTTCCCTCACTTCCCTCACTCTCGGATTTCGCGACTTCCCATCGTACGCAATAAGCCGAGGGGCGGGAAACATGGTGTTCGACCGTAGGCTTGGCCGAACGGCCTTGAGTATGTCGAATACCATGTTCCCCGCCCCTCGGCGGACTTTGAACTATAAGTCAGTCGCGAAAAATCAGCAGACCTTCCACATCCAGTTGTGCGGATCCTCGATCTCGCCAAGCTGGATGCCCAGCAGCTGGTTGCGCAGGTTCACGGTGAATTCGCCGGAGTTGCCGTCGGCAACGGTCACGTCGAACTTCTCGGACTTGAAACGACCGATCGGGGTGATGATGGCTGCGGTACCGCAAGCGAACACCTCGGTGACTTCGCCGGACTTGATGTCTTCGAGCAACTGGTCCAGAGCGATCATGGTTTCGACCACGTCGTGGCCGTTGTCCTGGATGAGCTGAATCAGGGAGCGACGGGTCACGCCCGGCAGAATGTTGCCGGTCAGAGACGGGGTCTCTACGTGGCCGTCCTTGTGCACGACCATCATGTTCATGCCGCCAAGCTCCTCGAGGTAGGTCTTGGTAGCGGCGTCGACGAAGCAGACCTGCTCGCAGCCGTGGTCGATGCCGGTGTATTCGCCCAGCAGGGATGCGGCGTAGTTGCCACCGCACTTGGCGAAGCCGGTGCCGCCAGGGCCGGTGCGGAACCACTTGTCTTCAACCAGATGCTGACCGGCTTCACGCCGCCTGGGAAGTACGGGCCGGACGGGGATGCGATCACGCAGTAGTCCACTTCCTGCGGAGCACGCACGCCGAGGAACGGCTCGGAAGCGAACATGAACGGACGCATGTACAGGGTGTACTCGCGGCGGGTCGGAACCCAGTTCACGTCACGCTTGACGAGGGCGGCCACGGAACCGATGAAATCGTCGATCGGCAGTTCCGGCAGGTACAGACGCTTGGCGGAGTTCTGGAAACGCTCGGCGTTCGCATCCGGACGGAACAGCCAGGTGGAGCCATCGGCATGACGGTAGGCCTTCAGACCTTCGAAGCATTCCTGAGCATAGTGCAGAACGGATGCGCCCGGATCCATCTTCAGCGGCGCATACGGCTCGATGCGGCGGTCTCCCCAGCCTTCGCCCTTGGTCCAAGTCATGTGGGCCATGTTGTCGGAGAAGACCTGACCGAATGCCGGCTTGTCGATGAGTTCGGCACGTTTGGCGTCGGATGCCGGGTTGTCGTTCGGGAGCACGGTGAACTTCTCGGTAAGCTTGTCAAGCTCTGCCGGATCGTGATGATTCTGTTCAGTCATTCTTTACTTCTTCTTGTTGCAGCCACCCGAAAGCGGCCCGCGGTTGTTGGTATCCCAGTGCTTGTGGCACCGGTTCTGGTTAGTAACTTTCCCACATCATAATCTCTTTCGATTACAAGCGTTCGCGATATGAGATAGGAAGAAACATCCTGCGAAAAAGTCGCCGCCCTCACGCCTGATTGATGCTCCATAGACTCGGAACGTATTCTGAATTGTTCAAAAAATGACTGTGCCTCATTCCCCAAAACACCATTATGACGTTCAGGTCTCTGACAGCGGGATGTGGGTGAGAATGATGGGGCGAGTAGTTTCGACGTCGTAGTACAACATGCCGCTGTCGCCTATTGGGGTGAGGAGACTTCATGGCGGAAGGCGCTGGAAACGCAGCCTTCCCAACGCTCGTCGCGTTCTGCGTGTTCCGTTCGTCGCTTCCGGTCATGCTGCGATCCTTTCGGGTGAAGCATGCAAGCCAACCCTCCGATGTATTGGCGGATACTCGAAAAAGCAATACCCCCGTCATTAGACGGGGGCAATAAGATTGTTGGCGTCACGATGCTTGTTTCAGCGGCGTTCTCCCGGATTGCGGATCTGCATGGCCGCGCCGTCTTCCATGATTGAGAAGCCGTGCTTCTGGTAGAAGGTGGCGTTCTTGCTTTCTTCCGGCATGACTTCAATATAAAGGTAGTCGCGATATCTCTCTTTGACCATGCCCACCAGGTGGCCTGCGATGCCATGACCCTGATATTCCGGATCGACCAGCACGTAATGCATATAAGCCACCATCTCAGTGTCATCGAGCACGCGCACCAAGCCTACCAAGCGGTCGCCGTCCCATGCGCTGAACACGGTGGACGATCCCATCAGAGCCTTGTACAGACGTTCCGGATATTTGCCTGACACCCATCCGACGGATCGGAACAGTTGCTGCGTCTGTTCTTTGGTGAACTTCTTTTCATCGGTATACGTGATTCCCATAGCCCCGAGCGTGGTTGCATGCTACGCGCGGACTGAAGCCAGTCTCTGCATTCGGACGTGATTTTGGAATCACGTTTACGGTGGCTCAGGCCAGCCAGTAACCGCACGCAACGGCCATGACGGGCACGACGATCGAAGCCAGAGCATAACCGATGAAACAAGCGATTTTCCCATTGCGCAGGAGCGTAACCGTCTCGTTCATCATGGTTGAGAACGTTGAGAAACCGCCGAGAAATCCTGTTGCGAGCAGTAGGCGGCAGTCGGGCTTATGGTGTTCGCCGCGAACAATCCCGCCACCAAGCCGGCAAGCAGACCGGCCACAACATTGATGGCAAACGTCGAAAGCGGGAACGTTTTGCGCCACAATGCCTTGATATACGAATCGCAGATATAGCGTGCGGCCGCGCCGACGCCACCGCATGCGCATACGCCGATCGCAAGCATTGCGCTCATCGAATCGCCTCCTTGTCAGCATGTTCGTCTTTGTTTCGTTCCGCCAACCACGAACCGCATAAGGCACCGGCGTAGGCGAGCGAAAAACCGACAATGAACGTTGCGCAGCAATAGGTGAGGACTCTGGGAATCGCATGATCGTCAATCATCATGAATTCTTCCAATGCGAGCGTGGACATGGTGGAAAGGCCTCCGCACATGCCCATGCCGAATCCACGATTCACGTATTCTTTTGCACGGCCTTTCAACAGACTGGAAGATCCCAGCCATGCGGAAAGCGCCGCATATACGAAGCAGGCCACCATATTGGCCGCGAACGTACCGACATGGAAGCCGCCCACGTCCGCAATGGACGAGCTCGCATACCGCAGTCCCGTGCCGACGCATCCGCCAAGGAATACCACCGTCACCACATCAAGCCGAATAATATGCTTATTCAAATGTTTCTCTCTTCCGCACCGTCTCACTTTGTCTCTCGTGCATTGTTTCCATGCATCGTCAGTCATGCTAGTCGTTATTCGATTGGAATGCTGATGCATGTGACGTATTTGCTGGAATCCTGCGTCAGATCATTGTCGATCAGTGTGATCTCACGTGGGAAGCCTACCACCGTCAAATGATGATTCTCGATATAGTCCATTAATGTGCGGCATCAGGATGGCTGCCGGGAAAACGGATCGTCACGCAGTCCGTCTCCGGCAGTACGCAAATGTTCCCCTCGCACCCGACAGTGCCATACGGGTTCACTGAACGTATAGGCGCGTATAGCCCGTATCCACCCGTTGTACCAATATTGCGTAAGAAATGCAGGATGCGCCGTCAGTCTCTTATGTCTTCCAGCTCATAGAACGGGTGTTGCCGGGTATGAAAAAGCCCATGTGCGTCTGAGCACATGGGCTTTTCATCATCTCTTACGGTTGTTCAAAACCGTAAGATGGAAGTTTGCTTCCTTAAGCTATCTGAACTCACTCAGCGTTTTCAGCCGGAGCGGTTTCGACCGGAGCAGCCTCATCGGCAGCGTCTTCCGGCACCTCGACGGTGACGACGGACTCTTCCGGATCCTCGACGTCGAGCACAACGCCTTCCGGCAGCACGACGTCCTTGGCGAAGACCTTGGAACCGTCGGTCAGGCCGTCAACGTTGACCACGATCTTCTCCGGCAGGTTGGCGACATCGGCGCGAACCTTGAGCTCCTGAATGTCGACGAATGCGACGGCAGCGCCCTTCGGGGTGCCCTCGACGAACACCGGCACCTCGACGTCGATCTTCTCGCCGGCCTTGACCTCGTAGAAGTCAACGTGCTCGACGATGCGCTTCACCGGGTTGCGCTGAACGTCCTTGACGACGGCCATCTTGGTCTCGTCACCGAACTTGATGGTGAACAGAGCGTTGGTGTGACGCAGGGACAGGGTGGTTTCCTTCATCGGCAGCTGCACGAAGACCGGCTCTTCGCCGCCTGCGTACACGGTGGCCGGAATAAGGTTGGCGACGCGCATGCGGCGGGCAGCGCCCTTGCCGAACTCGGTACGGGCAGCGCCTTCGAGGGTAATGGTGGTAGCCATGGGCTATTTCTCCTTATGCTTTATTCGTTCATTCTGTTTCGGCGCATCAACGAGCCGTGAATCAACACAAGGAGCCTACAATCACACGCCGAGTCGATTACGGAAGCCATACGCTTCCCTCGCCAAGACAACAGTTAACCAGTATACGGCGAGGGCGGACATTATCGAAAAACGTCTCACATCAAAAATGAAAAAATCTGTCAAAGCCCACGAAAACGCCGTACGCACGTACAATCGATAGTAATTGTGAACAATCCGTCAATCGCAAGGAAACGAGACAGCAATGAAGCATGACAATGACACAATCGTTCGCGACATTTGCATCGCCACGGGAGCCGTGACGGCTGCCTGTATCGCATCGTTGGCTACGACTGCGAAATACCTGTTCCATTTCTGCATCGATACGCAATGGAAACGTTCCGTTTTCCATCAATCGCTGATTGCGCCGGAGCGTATCGAAAAACTTCAGCAGGGTGAGGCACAGGAAGCAGGAGAATGGTTCGCGCAAGCCAAACAGCCTGTGACGATTACCAGCGATGATGGACTTCGACTGCATGGATGGCTGTTCGATCCGGATTGCACTGCACCAAAACCACACCTGTACGCAATCTGCATGCATGGTTATACCGGTGTACCGGAGGAAACCGCGAAATGGGCACATCGTTACGCCCGCATGGGCTTCACCGTATTGGTTCCGTCACAGCGTGCCCAAGACTTGAGCGAGGGACGGTACGTCGGCATGGGCTGGCTTGAACGCAATGATCTACTGAATTGGATCGACCTTATCGCGTCGAGTGACGCCGACGCCCGTATCCTGCTGTATGGCGGTTCGATGGGCGCGGCAACGGTGATGATGACGACGGGAGACCCGCGTCTGCCGCGCAATGTGGTGTCCGCGATTGTCGATAGCGGCTACACGTCTGCGCGCATGGTGTTCATCGACAGCTTCGGCATTCGTCGCGTCTGCCGAAACCGCTTGCCGCGGTATGTGTGGATGCCGCGGGATTGTTCTGCAAACATTATGCAGGGTACGATTTTTCGGAAGCCACCTGTCTGCAGTCGCTCAGACATACTGTCATTCCGATGCTGTTCATTCATGGCGAACAGGACGACATCGTGAGCTCACGTTTTCTCAAGATCAATTACGAAGCGTGCTCGAGCATCGATCGAGAAAAGCTCATGGTTCCCGACGCACGCCATATGGAAGCATCCGTCGTGGATCCCGAACTGTATTGGAACACCGTCAATGCCTTCATCAAACGCGCATTCGAATTGTGAGCCATGAAAACTGTGTCAAGGTTCACATGAGTTTTTCCTCATGCTTATCCCCAAGGTGAACATACACAATGTTCATTTGTTGGAAAATCCAATGAAATCAACGGCTTACCCACTTCTGCCGCCTCCCGGCACGCTCAAGGCCACGGAATACTTCACCATTATCTTGTTGTTTGTTCGTCGCAGGGCGAACAACAACAGAGAGGAACGAATATTACATGGCCAATCAACATCCTTGGCATGTCGGCCGCCTTCCTTGGACCCTTCGTCGAAAAGGACATCAAGAAATCGGCTTTGATCTCAACGGTCTGCTTCGCCTGCAGGTTCGCCGGTACCGGAGCCAGTATCGCGGCAGGATGCCCCCGGCGTGCTCATCTTCTATGGCGTAATCATGGGCATTGGATTGGGCGTCGGCTATCTGACGCCGGTGAAGAACCTAATGCTGTGGTTCGCCAAAGGTCTCGCCACCGGCATCGCCGTCGCGGGATTCGGTCTGGCCAAGGCCATCGCGGGAAGCATCAGCGTCATCCTGACCGTCGATGCCGTGTTCAACGCTGCCGGTGCTGCTTGAGCAGCACTTTGGCATGAAGTCAGTGTCCACCGTGCACGGACTGGCTTTGAGCGCGTGGGCGTTCGCCGGATTGTCCGGCAACCAGTTGGCATCCTTCGTCGTCTCTCATGCGACGGATGCGGCCCACCGATACAGCGCGCTGATTCCGATCATCACCGTACTGTACGCCGTCGCTCTCGCGTCCATCATCGCCGTGACGCTCGCCACGAAAGGCAAGGGCGCCAACGCCTTATCATCACGTTGAGCGGCATGATACATCGTTCAACACGCTGACACGGCGGATGAGCCATCAACGCCTTATGCGGATGTTCTGGGCATTCGCTTGTTAGCCGCCCTGCGCCGGGGAACAGACTTTGGTTCCGCTCCCCGGCGAACTTCTTCCCATTGATATATACGATGTATATGATTCCTTCCTTTCCCAATCCATTTCCCCGTATTCCACCGCATCGCCTTCCGATTCACGTACGCTGACGGTAGCCGTGAAAAACAATGGCATCCCCTCCGTTGCGGTCGAATATATGGATCAGATACCACAATTGCAGCAATACCATGACGAACAAGGTTCCCCTGCCCGCGTGTTTTCCGCCACACAGGTACTGTAGTGGGTATGGAACAATCATCTGGAGCTTTCCCGCCGTCCCGCATCGAAGTGCGCGGTGCCTGCGTACATAATCTCAAGAACGTCGACGTCGACATTCCGTTGAACAAATTAGTCGGCATCGCCGGTATCTCCGGGTCCGGAAAGAGCTCTCTCGCTTTAGGTGTGCTATACGCTGAAGGATCCCGACGTTATCTGGAGGCTTTGTCGACGTATACCAGGCGACGTCTCACCCAAGCGAGTCGAGCGCAGGTAGTGACATACGTCATGTGCCCGCGGCTCTCGCCTCCATCAAAGACCTTCAGTGCCCGGCGTGCGATCCACGTTCGGCACGATGACGGAGCTGCTCAACAGTCTGCGTCTGTTGTTCTCCCGTTGCGCCTCACATGTCTGCGAGCATTGTGGCGAACGCAACCGTCCCACAATGAACGTGGCGGCCGAGTTGCCTATACGATGCACATCCTGCAATCAACTCATGCGCCCACCATCCGCCGAACAGCTGTCGTTCAATTCCGCCGGCGCATGCCCGACCTGCTCCGGAACAGGCATCGTGCGAACCGTCGACCGTGCTTCCCTGGTACCAGACGAGACCAAAAGCATCGACGCCGGCGCAGTATTACCATGGGGATCGTTGATGTGGGATCTGATGAAGCAGGTGTGCGGCGCGATGGGAGTGCGCACGAACATTCCATTCAACCAGCTGACCGACGCCGAGCGGGACATCGTGTTCAACGGCCCGGCCGTCAAGAAGCATATTCTATACAAACCGAAGAAAGGCAATGATTTCGCCGAACTTGACTTCACGTACTTCAACGCCGTGTATACCGTGGAGAACGCGCTCGCCAAAGCCAAGGATGAGAAGGGTATCAAACGCGTGTCGAGATTCCTCAGCGAGCAACCATGTCCGGATTGTTCCGGTACGAGGCTTTCACAGCAGGCTCGTCAACCGCAGATTCTCGGTATTAATCTGGCACAAGCCACGGCAATGACACTTGACGAAACGATACGTTGGGTGCGTTCAGTACCCAAGTCATTGCCGCAGGAGATGCGTGCGATGGCCACAGCCATCTGCGAATCGTTCGAGGATACGGCCGAGCGGCTCGTGGAACTCGGATTATGCTATTTGTCGCTTGACCGCGCAGGTGCGACACTGTCCACCGGCGAGCGCCAACGTGTGCAGTTGGCCCGTTCGGTGCGTAACCGCACTACAGGCGTGCTGTATGTGCTGGATGAACCGTCTATCGGATTGCATCCGGCGAATGTGGATGGACTGTTGGGCGTGATGCGCGATTTGGTGGCTGACGGCAATTCGGTGGTTGTGGTCGATCATGATACCCGTGTGCTTGCCGCGATGGATCATTTGGTGGAGATGGGTCCAACGGCCGGTGCCGAAGGCGGTCATGTGATCGCTCAGGGTGCGGTGGCGGATGTTATGACGGCACCTGGTTCTCAGATAGCGCCTTTTCTGCGTGATGGTGGCAAAATACATGAGCGGGCGCGGCCGCAGATTGACTTAGATGCGATGTTCGCCAAGGGTCGGATTCATTTGGAGACGAATACCGTGCATACGGTGCATCCGTTATTGGTGGACATTCCGCGAGGACGTCTCACTGTGGTGTCTGGCGTGTCGGGTTCCGGTAAGACGACGATGGTATTGGAGACACTGGTCCCTGCGTTGCGCTCGGCCGCTGATGGTACCGTTTCCCCGAGCTCGATTCGTCTGATTGACGCGGATGGCATTTCGAAAGTGGAACTGATCGATGCCACGCCCATTGGAGCAAACATCCGTTCGACCGTGGCGACATATTGCGGTGTTCACGATGATCTGCGTCGTGCGTTTGCGAAGACTTCCGATGCCCATAAGAAGAATCTCAAACCTGGCGCATTCTCATACAACACGGGCAAGTTGCGCTGCTCCACTTGCGATGGAACCGGTACCATTTCGTTGGACGTGCAGTTCCTGCCCGATGTTGACGTCACGTGTCCCGATTGCCATGGGACACGGTATGCACAGACCGCCGATGACATTCGATTGGTTTGCGCGGACAGCGTCGCCCGTTCACTGCCGGAATTGATGTTGCTAAGCGTCGACGAGATGATGCCTCTATTGGATTTCCTACGCCCCGTTCGATCGAAACTGGCCACACTGCATGAGCTTGGCCTGGGGTATCTGACACTTGGCGAGCCGACTCCTGCGTTATCAGGCGGCGAAGCGCAACGGCTGAAGCTGGCCAGCGAAATGGGACGCGGACAGTCCGGTTCGGTATTCGTGTTCGACGAGCCGACGATCGGGCTACACCCGTTGGATGTGCTGGTATTACTACGCGTGTTCGACTCGTTGGTGGCTTCTGGGGCGACAGTTGTAGTAATCGAACATGATCTTGATGTAATCGCGAACGCGGATTATCTCATCGACATGGGTCCGGGCGGAGGCATGGCCGGCGGTCGCATCGTATGCGAGGGAACACCGGAAACGGTCCGTGCCTGTCCTGACAGCGTCACGGGCAGATATCTGCGTGGATGATCCGACGCGAACTCGCCCGTGACGGTTTCCCATAGCTGCTTTCCTCGGGGTTGTCTGGGATACAGTCAGAAATCCCAGTCATCGTCGTCGGTCTCGACTGATTTGCCCATTACGTACGAGCTTCCCGAACCGGAGAAGAAGTCATGGTTCTCATCGGCGTTCGGACTTAACGCGGCAAGGATCGACGGGTTCACGTCGCAGATCTCTTGTGGGAAAAGCGCTGGATATCCGAGATTCATCAACGCCTTGTTGCCGTTGTATCGCAGGAACTTTTCGACATCTTGCGTCAATCCGACAGGCTCGTAGAGGCTGCGCGTGTACTCCACCTCGTTGTCATACAACTCGTTGAGCAGGTCGTAGGTGTAGTCGCGCAGTTCGCCGCGTTTGTCCTCGCTGACCCGCTCAAGCCCTTTTTGATATTTGTATCCGATGTAATAACCATGCACGGCTTCGTCGCGGATAATAAGACGGATCACGTCGGCGGTGTTGGTGAGTTTGGCATGCGCGGAGAAATACATCGGTAGATAGAAGCCTGAGTAGAACAGGAACGATTCCAGCAGCGTGGAGGCCACTTTGCGCTTGAGTGGACTATCCCCCTCGTAATAGTCGAGCACGATGCGCGCTTTCCTTTGCAGATACTCGTTCTCCTCACTCCAAGAGAACGCCTCGTCGATCTGTCGGGTGGAACACAAGGTGGAGAAAATCGAGGAATAGCTCTTGGCGTGCACTGACTCCATGAACGCGATGTTCGTATAGACGGCTTCCTCATGCGGGGTAAGCGCATCGGGTATGAGGCTGACCGCGCCAACGGTTCCCTGGATGGTGTCAAGCAAGGTGAGACCGGTGAACACGCGCATGGTCAACGTATGCTCGGCCTCGCTCATTGTGCGCCAAACGGGCAAATCATTGGAGACGGGCACTTTCTCCGGCAGCCAAAAATTGCCGGTCAACCTGTCCCATACCTCAAGGTCCTTGTCATCCTCAAGTTTGTTCCAGTTGATGGCACTCACACGGTCAATGAGCTTAATCCTCTGTCGAGGTACGGATATCGGCGCCATGATGGTCGTCCTTTCTAATCGTCGTCTTATCGTCGCGGCCGTATAACCGCCTGTATTCGTCCGGAGCCGTCAGACGAAGCATCGCGCGGTAAACCAAACGAGACATGTCTTTTCTTTTCCTTTCAAGTCACAGGTTTCACAACATGCAACTGACGCAGCCTTGTACTTCGGTGCCAGACAACGCCTGCTGACGAATGCGGATGTAATACAGCGTTTTGATGCCTTTGCGCCATGCATAAATCTGCGCCTTGTTCAAATCTCGGGTAGTCGCCGTATCGGGGAAGAACAAGGTCAACGACAGGCTTGATCGACATGCCGCGTTGCCTCGGCATACGTATCAACAATGGCCTTCCATCCGATTTCGTACGCATCCGCGAAATACTGGAGATTGTCGTTGGTCATATACGGAGCTGGATAGTAGATCCGTCCAATCTTGCCTTCCTTGCGAATCTCAATCTTCGAGGCGATAGGATGGATGGAGCTCGTGGAATGATTGATGTACGAAATTGACCCGGTGGGCGGCACGGCCTGTAGATATTGGTTGAAGATACCGTCACGTATGATGTCGTCACGCAGACGACGCCAATCATCCTCGTTGGGGATATGGATGCCCCGCCGTGCGAACAGCGACGCGATTTTTTCGGTCTTCGGCGCCAGCGATCGCTCGCCGTTCGTATATTTGTCGAAATAGTTGCCTGCGCCTGCAGGCTTCGCATAGGCGGACCGTTCGAAGCCTGCAAACCGTGTTCCGCGTTCGACTGCGAGCTCATGCGAGGCACGGTAGGCATGGTATGCAACGGTCATGAAGTACATGTCGGTGAAGTCGAGGGCTTCCGGTGAACCGTACATGATCGATTCTCTGGCAAGGATCCATGGAGGTTCATCTGTCCCAGCCGATGGCATGACCTTCGTCGTTGGCGCGTCGGATGGATGGCACACACGCGATGTCCGTATGTTCCGACACCGAGGTCAATGCGCGAATCGCACGTTCCACGGTTCGTCCCAAATCACCGTCCATCGCTTTGGCGATGTTGAGCGATCCAAGATTGCAGGACACGTCACGTCCCACGTGATTGTAGGACAGATCCTCATGATAGGTGCTTGGCTCCTGCACTTGGAGGATCTCCGAGCACAGGTTGCTCATGGCGATTCGTCCGTCGATCGGGTTGGCTCGGTTCACAGTATCTTCGAACACCATGTACGGGTATCCGGATTCGAATTGCAATTCGGCCAAAGTCATGAAGAACTCTCGTGCGTCGATGTAGGTTTTCCCGATGCGTTCATCGTCCACCATATTCCGGTAGTTTTCGCTGATGGAGACATCGGCGAAGGGTCTACCCATGACGCGTTCGACGTCATATGCTGAACAGGGCCATAGGTTCGTGTCTCTTCGCCAGCTCGAATGTGATGTCGGGTATCACTACTCCAAGAGCCAAAGATTTGATACGGATCTTCTCATCCGCGTTCTCGCGTTTGGTATCGAGGAAATGCATGATGTCCGGATGATGAGCGTTGAGGTACACCGCACCGGCACCCTGTCTAGCGCCCAACTGGTTGGCGTAGCTGAAAGAGTCCTCAAGCAGTTTCATCACAGGCACAACGCCGCTGGACTGGTGTTTGATGCGCTTGATGGGCGCGCCGGCCTCGCGCAGATTGCTAAGCAACAGCGCGACGCCTCCACCTCGTTTGCTCAGCTGCAATGCGGCGTTGATGCCACGCGATATGGACTCCATGTTGTCTTCGATACGTACGAGAAAACAGCTGACCGCCTCTCCGCGCTGCGCTTTGCCGAGGTTGAGGAAAGTGGGCGTCGCCGGTTGGAAACGTCCTGATATAAGTTCTTCGAAATACGATTCGGCGGCCGCATGGTCGCGGCGGCAAGCGCGAGCGCAACGGCGGCCGCGCGTTGCGGGAAGTTCTCCAGGTACTGTTTGCCGTCAAAGGTTTTCAATGCGTATGAGCGGTGGAACTTGAAAGCTCCGAGGAATGTATCGAATTCGAATCCGCAGTCATCCACGTTGCGGTAGAACCTGTCAAGGAATTCGGCATCATATTGAGCAAATACGGATTCGTCGTAATAGCCGTCTGCGATGAGCCGGCTGAGTCTGTCTTGTGTGGAGTTGAAACGGACGGTGTTCGGCAGCACGTGCTTTTCGACGTACTCGCGTACGGCTTGGATGTCTTTATCAAATTGGATGCGCCCCTGCTTGTCGTAGAGATTCAGCATCGCGTTGAGCGAGTGCCAGTCATGGGCGCGATCGTAGGAGGCTATGACGTCGGTTGCTGCGTGTGGTGTCGTTGAATCTTCTGGCATGGTTATCGTTGTTCCTGTTGTGTGTATTCGTCGAAAAATCTGCGCAGTCCTTCGCGCACGGTCGCGGTGTCTTCTGAAGTGCCCATCAGTTCGAACCGGTAGAGTAGCGGCACGCGGCATTTAGCGCGATGATGTCGCCTGCGATGCCGTAGGCTTCGCCGAAGTTGGTGTTACCCGATGCGATGACGCCGATGATGCCACTGCGGTTGCGTTCATCATTGAGGAATCGTTTGACTTGCACGGGCACTGCTTTGCCGATTGTTCCTCCGCCGTATGTGGGTGTCAGCAAGACGTAGGCTCATCCACATGCAGCTCCGGCTCGTCCGCCGCAGCGGGATGCGCATTGTATGAATGCCGAATTCATCCAATCGGCATCCTTCGACGAAGCGTGTCGTATTGCCCGATGCCGACGAGAAGTACACCAACGCGCTCACCGGCAGCGAGCCTCCAGCTCGTGGATTTTGTCGGGACGATACCCGGACCAGGATTCGTCGTCTGCGATGATGACTGGCATCTGCCGCCATCCTTCGTTCCGCAATCTGTCGGAAATACGTGCGTTGGCCGTAATGTCGACAGTCGTATAGGGAAGGCCTCGTTTGTCCAATTGGCGTTTCGTCGCCGTGCATTGCGGGCAGTTTGCTTTGGTGTATAACGTAATGTTCATGTTCCACGTCCTTTCACGACCGTACGTCGTTGGTATGTGGCACACATTATCCGAACGAAAATAAAAATCAAGACCACAACATACAGTGCCTCGTCACATTTTCAAACACTATATACGGCGTGTTTCCAGTATTGGCAACAGTTTTGAAGTTCTCGAGCAGGACGTGGGCCGGATTTGTGGGATTTTTCACATCGGATGCAATCGTTCTTCACCGAAAGCCCCATGCCATAAAAAGGCATATAGGAACCAGGGTCTTATTCCCTTCGGGAAACTAGCCGTCACTCACTCAAGTTGACCTTGGACACCCAACCATGCACCAACCGCAGAAAAGACAGACAACCCGCACCCCGGCAACGCAGATTCAGGTTTCTTCGCAGAAATCTGCAGAGAGTCTTTCGGCACACTTTTCGATCGAGCTGGGAGATATCCGACATACCATACCGACCAACGGTATGTATAATGTCGGTGTATTCGACTCCATCATCGAAGGAGAGGCATATGGCGCGCAATGCGCACCCTGAGGTGACACGACAGCGAATCCTTGACGCCGCGAAAAAGCTGTTCGCGCAAAAGGGGTATGAGCGCACCACGATTCAAGATATTCTCGACGAGCTCGAAGACCTCAGCAAAGGCGCTATCTACCATCATTTCAAAAACAAAGAAGCGATGCTGCATGCGCTGGTAGATTCCGACAACGAACGACTTCTTCCCCAGGCAAATCAAGAGGATGGCTCACGAAACGGATTGCAGAAACTACGCAATTCGCTCATGATGCAGATTACCGACACCGAACATATGACCCTCATGCGCGATGCGTTTCCCCTGCTGAACGACCCGAAAATCCTCGCCGAAAATCTTCGCATCTGGCGAACCGACAGCACCAAAATCGCGTACGACTTCATCCAGGAGGGGCTAAGGGACGGTTCAATCACAACCGAATACCCTCAAGAAGCCGCGGAACTTTTTTCACTGCTGTTCAATTACTGGCTAGCCCCAAACTTCTACCCCATCACTACCCTAAGTGAATTCAAGCATCGCATCCACTGTCTTGGATTGATTATGGACTCGCTCGGAGTTCCACTTATCGATCACGACAGTGATATGGAAGATCGGCTTGCGGAAGCTTCTTCCTACTCGCCAGTAATCCGCAATAAAAGCTCGGCAATGTCAATCTATCTTTATTTGTACCTTTTTTACATACCGTCAGTCGGTATCGAAAGGAATAGTCATGAAAAACTCGTCAGCAAAGACACTCCAATCCAGCTTGTGCTCCGCAAACTTCATCCTGCTTGTACTCGGTCAAGGCATTTCCTTGTTCGGCAATACCATGCTCCGATTTGCCATGTCCATGTGGGTACTGGATGAAACCGCATCATCCACGACCTTCGCCACCGTGCTGGCCATATCCGTCATCCCGACCATACTTATTAGCCCATTCGGAGGTGTTATGGCCGACCGAGTAAGCAAACGTGCCATGATGGTGGCGCTCGATATCATCTCAGGAATCGTCACACTGCTCGCGACTGTGTTTTTCGCACTATCCGGATTCAACATTCTCGCCATCGCCATCATGCAGGTAGTGTTGGCAGTACTCGATGCCATGGAAACTCCCGTCGTGCAATCCGCACTGCCACAAATCATCGGAAGAGAGTCCTCCACTGATCTTCGCCGAGGCGCGGCCATCATCAACCAAGTGCAGCAGCTCAGCCAATTACTCCCGAGTTTCCTAGGTGGCGTGATGTACGGGCTGGTCGGCATTCGACCGATGATGCTCATCACCGCAGCATGTCTTCTGTCGGCAGCCATGTTGAATGCTTCATCAGACTCGCAAAGCCCCTATCGAATCAAGATGATGCCGGCATCTGCCTGCTCGACGTCATCATTGGCGATATGCATTCGGCGACCGCTTTCCTGCTTCGCAAGGAACCGACCGTAGCACGATTAGCCGGTGTTTGCACATGGATCAATCTGATACTGACTGGATTCAGTTCAGTAAGCTTTCCTTACATTATTCGAACTACGTTAGGCTACGATGCGGCGACATATGGTCTATGCGATGGCATTATCGGCATTGCCGGCATAGCGGGAACATTCATCGCTGGCTGTTTCGCCAACCGTTTGAAATCACGAAACGCCCCTTCGTTGTTGTTCGTGGAAAGTCTTATGCTGCTCCCACCGGCCATCGCCTTCCTGCTTCCATGTTCAACGCAAACCAAGCTCATCATGCTGGTGCTCTGCACTGCGGCAGTCATAATCGCCGTTGATTTCTTGAACCTCATTCTCGTACCATCTATTCAGATGAGGACACCAACCGCGCTTACAGGCAAGGTCATGGCCATTATTTCATCATTGACGATATGCGCCCAGCCACTCGGGCAAATGCTTTACGGATGGCTGCACGCACATTGCACGGTTTGGCTTATTCTGCTGATTTCAGCACTGGCATCACTACCCTTGGCATGGTTGGCTCGCCCACTGTTTGCGCACCTTGACGATACGATTTCCAAGTAAGGCAGGGTAATGAAGCCGATATACGAACGTCCGTATGCTGAGAATGCCGCCCAACATATTGCGATTCGGCTTGAAATCAGCCTTCCTTAAACGAATGCCTTTCTGCTTGCAACGAATCACCACCAGCGCGACGATCACACTGATGGTCTGTGCAAAGATTGTGCCAAGGACCGCATCTGCCGGACCAAGCTGAAAATACCCCATGAACAGGTAGACGAGTGCGATATTGAAACACTGATTCCCAAGCTGGCAGGAACCACTTGGCTGAATCACTATCTTGAGAGCCTGCCGAATCTGGAAGCCCAGAAACAGATGTGCAGACAAGTTATCAGCATGCGATGTTCAACGGCTGACATCAGTTATACAGGAATGTTCGATCGGGATTCTTTGGCACGGCATGTCCAAAATTGTTACGCCTATGCGGATTGGACGTCCACGCTGGTGGAAGTGAATTACGTAAACGAGAACTTCTGTCTGTCATTCACACAGAAGTTCGCCACAGATAGATACGTAAAAGCATTTCGCGAATTGTTGGAGCAATACGGCATAGCATGCACCGAGATCGAAGAGACAAAGTTCATCTGAACGTTCCGCCATTCAATCTCGGCACAACCATGATACATACGCTTTGACGTTCGCGATCTGAGAGGCCGATCAGTCGCCGATTGAAACCGGCCTCCCCTCGTTTCCTCCCGTCTCATCCGCGCTTCCCATGTATGGACCCATCAGATCGATATATCCCTTCGCGTCATGAGCGAGAAGCGCACGCGTTGCACGCAGGGATTCGATATCCCTTGGAAAACGGTAGAGCGCAACCATTGCCGACAAATCCCTAAGCCCGTTACAGGCGTCCATTAATCGTTTCTTCTCCTTTCGCGGTGCGAAAAGCGCATCATCCCTACTTTCCGGTTCCGGGAAGTAGATATACCCTCCCAATGTCATCGCCAACCCCATCCCTTTAACGGATTCAGTCGTTCGTCTCAGACTTTCCACTCCCTGCTGGAACATCTTGTCATCACGAGTCCGGAACCCTTCAGTAAGGGGCCGCGAGCCAACTGCCCCCAACAGCGACAGGGCAAGATCATGCAGGTACAGCGGATCCTCCCAAATGTTCGTTACCTGATACGCGCCCTTCTGGTAAACGCGTTCCATGATTTGCGAAGCTGATTCAGTCTGCTTGTTCCACAAAGCACGATACGCTTCCACGATTTTCCCCGCATCGTACAGATATCGCGCATCCATACACGCGGGATATTCAAGCAACATGGATTCTGCAAGGTCGGCATTGCAAGCATAGTCCAGATCGGCTTGAATTCTAAGATCGCGCAGATGGTCGCACAGATTTCGATAGGAGAAGTCTTCATCGCATCCGGAATCCACCACTTTCGGATCGTCCCTCAGCATGCACATGCCGATACCGCCATATCCAAGCACCATCAACGCAACATCGGCCGCACGCGGCTCTTCCTCACCCCAACGTAGCAGACTGTACGCGGCCAGCCAATATACTTCCTGCAAATATTCAGCCATGCAGGCCAGTCTCTTCTTTTTGCTGGTAGCGTATTTTCCACCCTTTTTCTTGCTTCTCCGAAACACATCCTTGGTGTAGGTCAATCCAATCTGGAATGGCATTCTGCTGCTGGGCCTTTGCAAAGCCACCGCTATCGAAGCGTCATTGATCATTTCATAGAGCCAAACGCTCATACCGTACTTACGCACGATGTTACGGCATCCATCAAGAAAATTCGCATCATGCTCAACCAGATCATAATCGAACGAAATCATGGCCCACGCCAGATTCGCCACCCATGATGTGCTGCAGAATAATTCCTTCCCCAGTTCACAGACTTTTTCGTCAAAAAGCGAAAGAGATCCGATCTCACCGTATTCATCGTGGATTTTTCCCAATTCCGCAAGATATTTGCCAGAACTGTATCCATCAAACCGCTCGATAAGTTCTTCGATCGTTGCCAAAAATCCCTGTTCATCCATATGGAACGGGCCAGTGATTATTTCCGCCATGTGCAACTCCTTTGTTGTAGGGTGCACCTACTGTCTCATATTCAAATCATCTTGCGCCACCGAACCTTGAAAATCTGTGGATATGTGGAAAACTCCACCCATATCCACAGGCAAATAACGACTGTGGATAACTCACAATTCGCATGCAACAGACCTGATCTTACGAAAATCACCATATGCAAAAAGGTCCCTTCCCTCACCGGAAGAGACCTTTCAGGAAAAGCATCAACGCAACGTTTCAGCTGTTAGTTGATGAGCTCCTTGACTGCCGCGATAACGGCCTGCAGGCTTGCCTTGGCGTCGCCGAAAAGCATCTGCGTGTTGTCTTCGAAGTACAGTTCGTTCTGGATACCGGCATAACCGGTACCGCGACCGCGCTTCATGACCACCACATTCTGGGCCTTGTCGACGTCGAGGATCGGCATGCCGGAGACCGGGGTGCCCGGCTTGCGTGCGGCCGGGTTGGTCACATCGTTGGCGCCGACCACAAGAGCCACGTTGGCCTGCGGGAACTGCGGATTGATGTCATCCAGATCGACGAGCTCCTCGTACGGCACGTTGGCTTCGGCGAGCAGCACGTTCATGTGGCCAGGCATACGGCCTGCCACCGGATGGATGGCGTAGGAGACTTCGACGCGTGGTTCTTGAGGAGCACACCAAGATCAGCAAGCTCGCGCTGGGCCTGAGCCTGGGCCAGGCCGAAGCCCGGCACGAAGATGACCTTTTCGGCGTATACGAGCTGTACGGCCAGATCGTCCGCGAAAGTTTCCTTCATGCTGCCTTCCGGACCCTCACCAGCGCCAGCGGCGGCATTGGCACCACCGAAACCGCCTGCGAGCACGGACAGCAGCGGACGGTTCATGGCCTTGGACATGGCGATGGACAGGGTCACACCGGCGGCACCAACCAGTGCGCCGGCCACGATCAGAGCGATGTTATTGATAGCCAAGCCGGACATGGCCACTGCAGTACCGGTGCAGGCGTTGAGCACGGAAATGACCACCGGCATATCGGCGCCGCCGATCGGGATGACGAACACGAGACCGTAGCACAGCGCGAACACGGTGGTGAGCACGGACCACAGCAGACGCTGGCCCGGCTGCACGCACAGCATGACGAAGGATACGACGGTCAGTACGGCGAACAGAATGTTCCAGAAGCCCTTGCCCGGCAAGTTCAGCTTCTTCACCACTTGATGCCCTGCAGCTTGCCGGCTGCGATCAGAGAGCCGGAGAACGTGACGGAACCGATCATGATGCCCAAACCAGCGGTGATCAACACCACGATGGAAGGCGTGCCCTCGGAGGTCAGAATGTCGTTCAAAGCCACAAGCGCGGCGGCGCCGCCACCCACGGTGTTGAATACGGAAACGAGCTGCGGCATGTCGGTCATCTTGACCTTCTTGGCGGAAACCACACCGGCGACGGCACCGATGATGATGCCGGCTATCAGCAGCACAACGGCAACGCCATGCTGGAATCCGTTGGAGATCTCACCTGCGAACAGCACAATGAACGCCATGACCACGGCAAGGATCATGCCGACAGCGGAGACCATATTGCCCTTGCGAGCGGTCTTCGGAGAGTTCATCAAGTGCAGGCCGATAACGAACATCACGGCGGCCAGCAGATAGACGAACCATTCGATGACGCCGAGCGGCGTGCTCAGCATTTCAGCATGGTACCCATTTACTTGGCCTCCTCTTCCTTCTTCTTGCCCTTGTCGGACTTGAACATCTCCAGCATGCGGTCGGTGACGACATAGCCGCCGACCACGTTCATCGTGCCCAGCACTGCAGCCAGGAAGATGAACACCCAGGCGAGCGGCTGGTGGCATGCGCGGCGACGATAACAACGCCGGCGATGACGATGCGTGGATCGAGTTCGCGCCCGACATCAACGGAGTATGCAAGGTGGCCGGCACCTTGCCGATAACCTCAACGCCGATCAGCAGCGCGAGGACGAACAGAGTAATCGCAACAACGATATCCATTGCTTACTCCCCTTCCTTCTTGGCTTCCTCGCCGCGGCCGGCCACGACCATGGCGTTGTCAAGCTCTTCGTTCAGATCGATGGCCAGCTTGCCGTCACGCACGAAATGCGCAAGCACATCGGCCACATTGCGGCTCAGCAGGTTGGATGCGGTAGTGGAAACGCCGCTTGACAGGTACGGAGCGCCGATGATGGTCACGCCGTTTTCAGTGACTTGGGTGCCGACGGTGGAACCTTCGACGTTGCCGCCGAGGTCGCTTGCCGCGCAGTCGACGATCACAGCGCACGGTGCAGTCCGGCCACGCCAGCCTTGGTCAGCAGAACCGGAGCTTGCGGCCGGGAACTTGCGGTGGTGATGACGATATCGAAGCCGGCAGCCTTCTGATCGACGGCAGCCTGCTGCTGGGCCTGCTCTTCGGCACTCAGCGCACGGGCATAGCCGCCCTCGCCCTGACCCTTGGAGAAGTCAAGACCCAGATCCAGGAACTTCGCGCCCAAGGATTCAACTTCGCCCTTGGAAGCCGGACGCACATCGTACGCGGTGACAACCGCGCCAAGACGCTTGGCGGTGCCGATGGCCTGCAGACCCGCGATGCCTGCGCCAAGAATAAGCACCTTGGCCGGGCGGATCGTGCCAGCGGCGGTGGTCATCATCGGCAGGAACGAACCGTACGCGTTGGCCGCCACGATGGCCGCCTTATAACCCATTACGGAATTCTGAGAAGTCATCTCGTCCATAGACTGCGCGGAGCTCAACTGACGCGGCAGCTTCTCCATGGCAACACCGACCAGACCGGCCTTTTCAATCGCAGTGACATAATCGGCGTCGGTGAACGAACCGAGCATACCGATAATCCAGGTACCCTGCTTAACGCGTCCGAGCAGCGCGCTGCTCGGACGATCGACGAAACCAAGCACGTCGGCACGCGCAATCACTTCATCGGCGGAGACGACCTGCGCTCCGGCCTTACTATAATCCTCATCAACATAATGCGATGCGACGCCCGCACCGGATTCGATCAGGCAGTTAACACCCGATTTACGCAACCTCGTTACGATATCCGGTGTCAGAGCAACACGAGACTCGTGTTCGGAGGTCTCATTGAGAACTCCGAAGACCACGGTGGCTTCAGCTGTTTCAGCCATAGGTGCCCTTTCTTCCTCGTTAAAGAAATCAAAATGAACAGATACAGCGCACCAGTGTAACGTAGGTCACACCTTTGTATGAAGAAAAGTTCACCTATTGAATGGCATCGCATGGCAATTCCTTTACGCAGGCCCCGCTGGATGCGCACTTTCCCTACGCTACCGTAAGGTGACGTGTCGCATTCATGGGTCTATCATTCCTACAGATATTGGATTTAAATGTGTAGGAGAGTCACGTGTCCGTCATCACCTCTTTGAACAAGCGAGCTGCAAATCTTGCGCAGAAGGCACTGCGTTTGGGAGGTGACTTCGTTCACCCCGTCAGCGACGATTCCGGCAACACTCCGGATTACAACGATCCGAACAACATCATCTCCCCCGACGGCCATATCGACCTTCCGCACACCGTCGAATGGGGCGAAGGATTCCCATCCACCACGTTCCTCGATCCGGAAACCGGTCTGTTGACCACCAAAACCGAGGGCAAGCCGCCGCTGGACGAGGGCACCACCATCTACGATATTTACGCCGATCGAGCCGAGCGTATGGGTGACGAGCCGCTCTACACCTATAAGACGAACGGCGAATGGGTGAACAAAACCGGCAACGAGGTGCTCGCCGATATTCGTCAGATCGCCAAGGGTCTGATGCATTACGGTCTTAAGAAGGGCGACGGCGTGGCGTTCATGTGCCGTACCTCGTACGAGTGGGATGTGTTCGACGCGGCCGTCATGGCATGTGGTGGTGTGCTCGCCACGATCTACGACACGGATTCCGCGGAGCAGATCCGTAATATCGTCAATAATTCCGATTCCCGCCTGCTGGTGGTCGAGACCACCGATATGCGCGCCAAAGCCGATGGTGCCGATAAGGAATGCCCGGCACTGGAACACATTATCTGCTTCGAGAACGGCGGTCTCGACGAAATCATGGCCTACGGCTCCGGCGTGAGCGACGAAGAGCTTGACGGGCGCATCGCTTCCATCAAGAAAACCGACCTGTGCTCCATTGTGTATACTTCTGGTTCCACCGCCGCGCCGAAGGGTGTGGAGATGACCCATGAGCATTATTGCACCACCGCGTTGAATCTTCCGGCGTATATGCCGAAACTGCTGCATGAGAGGAAGAACAGCGTGCTGCTGTTCCTTCCACAGGCGCACTCTTTCGCACGTGCCATCAACTACATTTGCGTAGCCAGCGAACTGCATATTTACATCGCGCAGGGCATCAAGACGCTGATCGCCGATCTTCAGGTCGCCAAGCCGTCCGTCATGATCGTTGTTCCGCGTGTTCTTGAGAAGGTGTATAACGCGGCCTCGCAGAAGGCTGGTCATGGCGCCAAGGGCGTGGCGTTCGCCGCAGCCGTTGTGGCAGCCCAGAATTACATGAAGGAGGTCAGTGCGAAGGGTAAGGCCGGAGCTTTGGCCAAGGCTCGCCGTATGGCGTTCGACCCGGTGGTCTACGCTTCGCTACGCGAGGTGCTCGGCGGACGTGCCCAGTGGATCGTGGCGGGCGGCGCTCCTCTTGACCCGGAACTTATGGCGTTCTTCCGTGGCGCCGGAGTGCCCGTGTATGAGGGTTATGGCTTGACCGAGACCACGGCTCCTTGCGCGTTCAATCCGCTTGGTGTGCCCTATCATCAGGGTTCCGTCGGCGTGGCTTTCCCTGGCTTCGAGCTGCGTATCGCCGAAGATGAGGAGATTCAGGTCAAGGGTACCGCCGTGTTCCCGAAGTACCACAAGAACGAGGAAGCCTCCGAGGATTCATTCACTGAAGACGGCTGGTATCGTACCGGCGATTTGGGACGTATCGACGATGACGGCTTCCTGTATATCATCGGACGTAAGAAGGATCTCATCATCACCGCAGGCGGCAAGAATGTCTCGCCCGGTCCGATCGAAGAGGTTATCAAGCGTTGCGAATTCGTTTCCCAGGCCTTGGTGCTTGGCGACAAGCGTCCATTCATTTCCGCACTTGTTACGCTTGACGAGGAATCCTTGCGTCCGTGGTTGGAAAGCAAGGGGCTGAATCGCGACATACCCATGGAGGAGGCCGCCAACAATGCCGCCGTCCGTGCGGAAGTGCAGAAGTGGTCGATCAGGCCAACGAAGGTGTTTCCCGTGCGGAGTCCGTACGTAAGTTCATCATTCTGCCGGAGGAATTCACTCAGGAGAATGGTTTGATGACCGCTTCCATGAAGGTGATTCGTCCGAAGGTCATCAAGCGTTATGCCACTTTGCTGAATACGCAGATGTACACCAAGAAGAAGTAGTCTTCGAAACAGCAGAATGAGGTCTGACTCCTACGGGAATCAGACCTCATTTATTATTTTCCACGCAATCGTTGCGAAGCGGATCCTAAGCAGATCAGAAGCCTAGCTTCTCGAGCTGTTTGGCTGAACCGTCAAAAGGACAGTCCAGTGGACTGTCCTTAGGTGAAGTGAGCAGCTTCGCTGCGAAGCGGATCCTAAACAGATCAGAAGCCTAGCTTCTCGAGCTGTTTAGGATCCGACTGCCATCCCTTGGCAACCTTGACATGCAAATCGAGTTTGGCTTTCTGTCCAACAATACGGTTGACCGGCGTACGCAACTTCTTCTTGACACGCACAAGATGTTCCGCTCCCTTGCCGATGATGATCGGTTTCTGGGAATCGCGTTCCACATAAATCGACACAATCACGTGGGCTTTGCATCGTAAGCTTCGCCACTATCGTTGTCTTCCGGATATTCGATGGAATCCACGACTACGGCCAGTGAATGCGGCAACTCGTCATCCAATTCTTCCAGGAAAGCGCCACGGACCAGTTCCGCAATGGTTTCTTCCGGACGCTCTTCGGTGATCTGCTCGGCCGGGTACATTTGCGGGCCTTCCGGCATGTTCTCGATAAGCACGTTCTTGACTTCCGCAAGATTGTCATGCTTCAGCGCGCTGACTGGCACAATATCGGTGAAGTCGGCGAATTCGTTGATTTCAATGAGCTTGTTGATCAGCCCGTCACGGCTTAATTCGTCAATCTTGGTAACGATGGCAACCAGCGGCACCTTCCATTTGAATGTGCCATCATCTCGCTTGACTGCGAAATCAGAACGCAGACGGCTCAAAATGCGCTTGTCGCCGGGACCAATCTCCTGATTACCAGGCAGCAGGAAAGCAACGGCGTCCACGTCGGCGAGCGACTCGTCCACAACATCGTTCAGACGCTGCCCAAGTAGTGTGCGCGGTCGATGGATGCCAGGCGTATCAACCAAAACGATCTGCGCATTATCCGTGGTTAAAATGCCACGAATGGCTTTACGAGTGGTTTCCGGGCGAGATGATGCGATGGCGATCTGCGTACCGATCAACGCGTTGATCAACGTCGACTTGCCCACGTTAGGACGCCCGACCACGGCAACGAAACCGGACCGATATGGAACGGGCGTGGCGGAATCGGAATGGTCGGAAGTCGTCTCGGTTGTTGCTGCGTCAGTCATGCTTGTCTTTGGAATCCTTATCGTTGTCGGATGCCTTTTCGGCATCATCCGCATGTTCTTCGTTACGTGTTTCAGTTTCGTCCACGCCCTCGACGTGGGCCGGCTCCACCACAATGGTCGACACTTTTTTTGCGGCGTCCTGCGGAGTCGACCGCGGTCATGCGCAAGCCTCGAGTGACTGCGGAGGATCCGACGATCGGCACACGTCCCAACAGCTTGGTCAGCAAGCCGTAAACGGTGTCGACATCATCCTCGTCAATGTCGATTTCGAAAATCTCTTCCAAGTCGGCGATAGGCGTGCGTGCGGGCATGCTCCATTTCTTGTCACCGATCCGTTCCGGATCGGCATGTTGCGTGCGATCATGTTCGTCTTCCAGTTCGCCCACAATCTGCTCGATGGCATCTTCGATGGTGACCATGCCCGCGATTCCGCCATATTCATCCACCACAATGGCGACATGCTGGCGTGTGCGCTGCATTTGGTGGAAAAGATCGTCGACCGGCTTGGATTCCGGCACGAGCATGGGGTCACGAACTATCGATTCGACTTCGCGTGTCATCGCCGCATGGTTGAAGGCCGTCGCGCGCACGGCATCTTTCAAATAAGCCACGCCGACCAGATCGTCCACATCGTCGCCGATGACCGGCACACGTGAGAATCCGGAACGGGAGCAAAGCTTAAGCATATTCTCCAACGTTTCGTCTCGCTCGATGCAAATCATGTCGGTGCGCGGCACCATGATCTCGCGAGTCAGCGTTTCGGAAAGCGTGAGCACATTGCGCAGCATTTCGGAAACTTCAGGATCGAAATCGTTGGCTTCGACCAGACGGTCAATGGTTGCCCGTCCTTGTTCGATCTGGATTTTTTCGAGCTCCTCGTCGTCGGAAAGATCACTGCCGCGACGCTTCGCGCCTTTTTGCCCCCCGATTTTTGCGAATGGGTTAATAGAACCGCAATGGAAACAGCATCCACATGCTGCAGCATAATGTCGGCTGGCTTGGATGCTCCGGCGCTACGCGGACGCACCAACAGCGAAATCACCGCAACGACGATGGCAAAAACAAATCCGGCAAGCAATTCGGCCCATAGTGGAGCGTCCAACATGCCCGCAATCACCGTCACGAGCACACCATCAACCACATTGCAGCAGATGCGGAAGAACGCGCACGATCCGGCGGTGGCATAGCGATCGGCCACCAACCGCTGAACCTTATGAATGCGCCTGATTTTCTTGTCGCGTATGAATTGCGAAAGCTCGGCATCCGTTTGAATTTCGAGAATAAGGTTATTCAGGCTCGCCCTGGTCACACGTCCCGCAGCGCCTTCAGTCGCGGCCATTGAAAGCGACAGCCAGACCAACAGCAGCGCCACCACGGCGAGCACCACGATCATCGCAATCATTGTTGCCTGCATAATTCAGCCCCCATCATGCCGGACGATATGCTACCGGCAACGTCAATCATTATTTGGCGATCTGCGTCCCGTGCCATGCTGCCTATCCCATTCGGCGAGCGCGTCCGGCGTATCCGGCGGAAGGATGGCCTGCGTCCCCGCTCCCTGGCGAAGCGCGAAGAAGGTGAGTAGCAGCTGTCGCTGCAGACCGAACATCTGACGCTCCTGTTCTGGGGTGGCATGGTCGTATCCGAGTAGGTGGAGGATGCATGAATCGTCAGCAGCATCATTTCCTCCATGGTGTTATGTCCGGCCGCGAGCGCCTGCTGCGCAGCCACCCACGGGCAAATCACGATATCTCCAAGCACGCCTTCCATCACAGTTCGGCCGTCTCCTGGGCGCAGCTCGTCCATGGGGAAGCTCATCACGTCGGTGGGGCCTTCAAGATTCATCCAACGCATGTGCAGTTGGGCGATGGGATCGGGGTCTACGAACATGATGGTCAGGTCGGATTGCGTGCTGACCCGCATTTGGTCCATCACCCATATGCCAAGATCGGAGAACACCTTGCCGTCAATTTGCCAGACGGTTTCGTTGGTTACCTCGACGCTCATTCAGCGTTCCTTTCGATTTGCTCGCTTGTTTGCCTGGATGTGGTTTTGCCCGTGGCGTGTCTGCTGTGGTCGCCGGCAATGGCCGCGTGTCGGTCGTACGCTGCGACGATTTTGCCGACAAGCGCGTGTCGCACTACGTCTTCCGGTTTGAGGTGGGCGAATGCGATGTCGTCAATGCCGTCAAGGATGCGTTCGATGGTGGCGAGCCCGGATTTCGGTACTGTCAGATCGACCTGCGTCACGTCGCCGGTGATAATCATTTTCGTATTGAAGCCTAGTCGGGTCAGGAACATCTTCATTTGTTGTTCGGTGGTGTTCTGCGCTTCATCGAGGATCACGAATGCATCGTTGAGCGTGCGTCCACGCATGTATGCGAGCGGTGCGACTTCGATGGTGCCGTCGTCCATGTAGCGCTTGAGCTGGTCCGCCCCGAGCATGTCAGAAAGCGCATCATATAGCGGACGCAGATATGGATCGACTTTTTCGTTCAATGTGCCAGGAAGAAAACCAAGCTTTCTCCCGCCTCGACGGCTGGTCTGGTCAGGATAATGCGGCGCACCTGCCTATCTTGGAATGCGCGTACCGCTTTCGCCACTGCAAGGTATGTTTTGCCGGTGCCTGCCGGTCCGATGGCAAATGTGATGGTATGTGATTCGATGGCATTGACATATGTGATCTGACCAGCCGTTTTGGCACGCACCGGCTTGCCGAGCGCAAAGGTGATCACTCCGGGCACATGCGGTTTGCGTCGGTCCGCATGATTCTCGCGATTGGAGGTATGCTCCTGTTGCCGATCGGCCAGCCGTAGTTCCTCCACTACACGTCCATGGCCCGGGCGAGTAGCACGCACAGGATTTTTCAACACGTTTTGATCGAGCATGCGTCGCACCGTATCGGCGTCCATCGGAGCCGTATATGCGGCTTGGATGATGTTTTCGATCACATGCTCGGCCTGTGCGGCTTGGGATTCGGATTTGCTGGAACGTGACATGATCGCGATGCGGTTGCCTCTGACGATAATGGTCAAGTCGGGGAACGCACGTTCCACTTCCCGAAGGACCTCGTCGACCGGTCCGAGCACGGTCACCGGGTCAAGCTGCTGCGGAATCGCGATGGTACGTGTAGTAGTGGCCACAAAACCTCTTCTGACGTCGATATATGGGGAAAGGGAAGATTATTCGTCAAGCTTTTCGCCGGTCAGCACGTGAGCATGCACGTGGAATACCGTCTGGCCAGCATCAATTCCGGTGTTGAAGATCAGGCGGAAGGCACCGTGGAATTCCTGGTCGGCGATATTTTGCGCGACCTGAGCCATGTGGCGAGCTGCTGGGGATCGGCCGCCGCAAGCTCGGCCACGTTCGCATAATGCTTGCGAGGCACCACGAGCACATGTACTTTGGCTTTCGGATTGATGTCCTTGAATGCGTAGGTGGTATCGTCCTCATACACTTTTTCGCTTGGAATTTCTCCTGCGATGATCTTGCAGAACAGGCAATCCTTGTCGCTCATAATGCTCCTTAATGCTGGTTGTCCTTCGGTACCCATGCTATTGCGCAACCGGGATAATCCGCCGCATTTCGCCGGCGTGTGGCGTCAGATGAATCGTCCCAACGCCCGTGCGAGCAGCGATAACGCGACGGGACCAGCTGTCGACGCTCGCAGAATATTGCTTCCAAGCACGCATGCTTCAGCTCCCGCATTGGTGAAGGATTCGATTTCAGCATCGCTGATGCCGCCTTCCGGGCCGACCACCACGTACACGGTACGCTGGCGCCCGTCCTGCAAGCATTTGTCGGAAAGCACCGCGATCGCTTCCTCCAGCTGGCTCCAAGTTTTGGTAGCATCCTGGTGCAGCACAATCACCATGTCGCCGTGCACACAGGCACGCTTGCAAATGGCAATCAACTGCTTGCTGGTCACGCACTCCCCCAATTCCGGCGTCCAGGAGCGTCGGGATTGTTCAGTGGCGGCATCAAGCACTTGCCGCCACTTCTTATCGGTGCGCCCCGCCTTCCATTTGGCGATGGAACGATCAGCCTGCCATGGAATCACCTCATCCACACCGATCTGCGTTGCGGTGTCGATGGCCTGCTCATCGTGTCCTGTTTTTGCCAGCGCTTGGATCAAAGCGAGTTTGGTGGTAGCTGCGGTTCTTTGCCGAAGCTCGACACTTCCGCGATTCCTTGTTGCGCATCGCGCAACACCGCGTGGATACGTAGCCCTTTACCGTCGGAAAGCTGCAATTCGTCACCGTCTTTCAGACGCATGGCCTGAATGGCATGTCGACGCACCGACTGGGGCAACGTCAATTTCCATCCGGCGTTCAATTCGTCACTGTTCACCGGCACATCATCATGTTCCGTATCAAGCAGGAAAAGGGCATCAGTCATAGTTTCAGAGCCTACCAGCACCTCGGATACCAATGGCGTAATTCCGCGCGACACGCCGAGACTTGCATCACACCGAGCATCTGCTATAGTTTTCGTTTGTTGCCGCTGAGCAACGCACCTGTCCGGGTGGCGGAATGGTAGACGCGCTAGCTTGAGGTGCTAGTGCCTATTTATACAGGCGTGCGGGTTCAAGTCCCGCTCCGGACACCAGCAAACCCCTTGGAAACAAGGGGTTTTCTTGTATCTGAAAGCTATTCGGCGAAAGATCGATCACATGCAGTTCATCCATCTTGATTCCATTGACGACGAGCGCGTGTCGGCATACACGAATCTCACGGAAATCCAGCTTCGCAACAAGCTTGAACCCAGCAAGGGCCTGTTCATCGCGGAATCGCCGAAAGTCATCGATCGCGCGCTGACCACCGACCGGGAACCGATTTCCCTGCTTGTCGAAGAACCGTGGATCGGAGGCATGTCGGAAACCTTCGCACGCATCGACCAACGTTGGGGCACCGACATTCCCGTGTACGTGGCATCCCCTGAACAGCTCAAGCAGCTGACCGGCTACCGCTTGCATCGTGGCGCCCTGGCCGCGATGAAACGCTGGCCACTGCCCAGCGTCGAGGAGGTGTGTCGCGGCGCACGACGCATCGCGGTCATGGAAAACATCGTTGACCACACCAATGTCGGAGCCCTCATGCGATCAGCCGCCGCGTTGAACGTCGACGCAGTGTTGGTGACGCCCTCCTGCGGCGATCCATTGTATCGACGCGCCGCCCGCGTGTCGATGGGCACGGTGTTTCAGATTCCGTGGACTCGTATTGGCGGAGATGATAAACACTACTGGCCATTCACCGGCATGCAGGAATTGCGCGATCTTGGGTTCACCACCGTTGCGATGGCCCTTGAAGACGATTCCATTTCGCTGGAGGAGCTTGTTCGTCGTTTGAACAACGACAACGGCGAAAAGGACCATATCGACAAATTGGCGCTGATTTTCGGCACCGAAGGCGACGGTCTGTCGCATCACACCATCTCCCGCGCCGACCTGACGGTCAAGATTCCCATGAGCCACGGAGTGGACAGTCTTAACGTCGCCGCATCGAGCGCCGTGGCCTTCTATTCAACAGCTGTTCACTGAAACAGTCAGCAAATTTTCAAGACTCGCGATGCAAACTCCTTGCATGTTGCAAAAAATATGCAATTATTGAGTGCGTAAGTGGTTTGCGATGATGCAGACCGACCAATGTGTGCGGTGTCGTAACGACGCTCTAGGAGAGGAGTTCTCATGGCAAAGAATCCGAAAATTCTTTCCATCGTGCTTGCAGGAGGCGAAGGCACTCGTCTGATGCCTTTGACCAGAGACCGGGCAAAGCCCGCCGTCCCGTTCGGCGGCGTGTTCCGTCTGATTGATTTCCCGCTGAGCAATTTGGTCAATTCAGGCTATATGCAGACCGTGGTGCTCACCCAGTACAAGTCCCATTCGCTTGACCGTCATATTTCCACGGTGTGGCGTTTTTCGCCGTTGCTCGGCAACTACGTCTCCCCTGTTCCGGCTCAGCAGCGACTTGGCAAGCACTGGTATCTCGCTCTGCCGACGCCATCTACCAGACCATCAACATCATCGAGGACGTGCAGCCGGATATTGTGGTGATCGTCGGCGCGACCACGTCTACCGCATGGATTTCCAACAGATGGTGCAGCAGCATATCGAATCCGGCGCGGAGTTCACGGTGGCGGGTATTCGCCAGCCGATCAGCCAGTCCAACCAGTTCGGCGTGATCGAGGTTGATCCGGAGCACCCGAATATGATCAAGAGCTTCCAGGAGAAGCCGCAGACCACGACCGGCCTGCCAGATGATCCGAACTCCATTCTTGCTTCCATGGGCAACTACGTGGCCAACACCGACGCCCTGTTCGAAGCTTTGGCGCTTGACGAGAAGGCCGAAGACACCAAGCATGATATGGGCGGCGATATCGCACCGTACTTCGCGGCCCGTAACGAGGCTGGCGTGTACGACTTCAACTCCAACGAGATTCCGGGAGCGACGCCAACCGATCATGCCTACTGGCGCGACGTGGTACTCTGAAGCAGTTCTACGATGCGCATATGGATCTGATCTCGTATGTGCCGGAATTCAACCTGTACAACACCGAATGGCCGATTTACACGCTGTCCGGCAATCTGCCGCCAGCGAAGTTCGTCCATGCCGGTCGCGACCGTCTCGGACACGCCACCGACTCGATCGTCTCCCCTGGCGTCATCGTATCGGGCGGTGAAGTGCATCATTCCGTGCTTTCGCCGAACGTGCGTATCCACTCGTGGTCCCAGGTCGTCGATTCGATTCTGTTCGACGGCGTGACCATCAATCGTCGAGCACGCGTCTACAAGGCGATCCTCGACAAGAATGTTGTGCTTACCGAGAATTCGACCGTCGGTATCGATACGAACATGATCTGGCCCGTGGCTTCACCGTCACGCCGGAAGGCATCACCGTGGTGCCGAAGGTACCGTGGTCGACGACTGACGTTCTGCCGCACACAGAACAAAAGCGTGCTTCCCGGCGTCGGGAGCACGCTTTTTCTGTGCCATTTTTTCTTGATGATGATATCCAATCAAATATCATCAAAATCTGTTTTACAAAAACAAAAATTCCGCAACGAACATGCAGTTTCGCTGCGGAATCAACATATCAGCAATATCAGGTTGATATATCACAGATTTTCTGTCAGTATTTTGGCAGATTGTCGAAATTGAAGCCGAGCGCAGCCAACTGCTCGCGACCTTCCGGCGTGATCTTTTCCATGCTCCAACGCGGTTGCCACGTCCAGTCGATGCGGAATTCCTCGACGAGGCCGGCAAGCGTGCTCGCGCACTCGTCTTCGATCAGATCAGTCAACGGGCATGCCGGAGTGGTCAATGTCATCGTGATAATGGCACGACCAAGCTCATCGATCTCAATGCCATACACCAATCCCAAATCAATCACATCAATGCCAAGCTCAGGATCAATGACCTGATGCAACGCTTCCTTCACGTCGGCCGCAGTAGCTCGACCAATGTCGTCAATAGCCTTCAACGCGATGCCGTCATCCTGTTCTTCGGAACAACCGCATGCTCCAGCCTGATTGCCGCAGCCACAAGCGTCCTGCTTGGTGTCTTCGTGTTCGATTTCCACTGGTTTGCCGTCCTTGAATCCTTTGGCGAGATTTGGGTTAAGCATGACGCGACGCGCCGCGGCCTCGTCATTGCCCAATGCCTTGGCCACGGAATCGAAAATCGAGGCTTGCGGTTCAGGTACCAAGGTATCGCTCATTGTCGCTCCATATATGATTCGAATATGTTCCGTTGAGTAGCCTATCGCGTTGGCTGGAGTTTGTCTCACGTGTTTCGCCCGTTGTAGAACGCGGCGCACGAAGCACGGGAAACATCCTGCTTTCCACCATAGAACAATACTTGTCAGGCTTTCGCGGCCAATGCCTTGGCCACGGAGTCCTTCATGCCTTCCCATCCGAGCAGCGCGCACTTGATACGCATTGGATACTTGGACACTCCTTGGAACACGATGCCGTCTTCCAACGATTCCTCGGCGGATTCATCGTCCAAGCCTTTGCCGCGTGATTCCATGAGCTTATGGAACGTTCCGGCCAATTCCATGGCTCATCCACGGTTTTGCCTTCCACCAGATCCACCATCACCGAAAGGCTGGCCTGTGAAATGGAGCAGCCGTGACCGTCCCACACCAGTCGTTCGATAACGTACGGCTCCTGGTCGGAAACCTCCACATGCACGGTGGCCTCGTCTCCGCAGGTCGGATTGAACTGGTGGGACTCGCCGGGAGTGCAATACTCGTGGGTTGCCTGAACCGTGGTCTTTCCCGCCTGGGAGGCGTTTTCGGAAGCCAGATCCGGAGCGAAATGCTCCTTGCCATGCGGATTCTTCGAGGCTTCGAGAATGACCTCTTGGTACATCTGCTCGAGATCGTCGCCAGACATTGCAAAATCACTCATATGCGTTACTCAACTCCAAAAAACGGACGGACCTTCTTCAACGCCTCAACCAATGCCTGCGCGTCTTCGACGGAATTGTAGATGCCACTGGATGCGCGGTTGGATGCGTACACGCCGAAGTGACGGTGGACCGGCTGCGCGCAATGATGTCCGACACGAATGGCGATGCCCTGCGCATCGATGAACTGGCCAACATCATGCGGATGCACGCCGTCGATTTCAAAAGCCACCGTGCCGATGCGCTGCTCGTTGGTCTGCGGTCCGAGAATGCGCACGCCGTCGATCTGCCCCATCTTGAGGAGTTCGCCTGCGATAACGCACTCGTGGGCTTCGAGATTCTCCATGCCGATATTCATCAGCCATTCGGCCGCGACACCGGCCGCAACGACCTGCGCGACCGGCTGCGTGCCCGCCTCGAAACGCGCAGGAGGAGCCATGTATTGGGCTTCCTGATCCATCCAGGCAAGTTCCACCATGGATCCACCGAAATTCGCCGGTGGCAACGCTCCAACATGTCGCGCTTACCGTAGAGGAAGCCGACACCGGTCGGGCCGTACATCTTATGCGCGCTCCATGCCGCGAAGTCAACGTCCAAAGCGTGGAGGTCGATCTTCAGGTGCGGTACGGACTGGCATGCGTCGAGCACAACCACCGCGCTACCTCGTGCGCACGTTTCACCATCGGCGCGATGTCGGTGATGGCACCGGTGGTGTTGCCCACATGGGTGACGGCCACGATCTTTGTGCGTTCGGTGATCACCTCGTCCGCAGTGTTGGAAAGGATGCGACCTTCACTGTCCAGATCGAACCATTTCAATGTCGCTCCGGTACGTGCGGCAAGCTCCTGGAACGGCAATAGCACGGAGTGGTGTTCGGCCTTGGATACGACGATTTCGTCTCCCGGCTTCACAGCGAAACGTCGTGCCGCTTCTCCCCCACGTCCCAGAGATGCGTTGCCGAATGCGGTGGCTAGCAGATTCAGTCCTGCGGTGGCGCCGGAGGTGACAACGATCTCCTCTTCGCCTTCAGCGGAGTTGGCGCCGACAAGACGTGCGACTTTGGCACGTGCCTCTTCGAACGCCATGGTGCTGCGTGCGGCAAGCTCATGCGCTCCACGATGCACGCCGGCGTTGATGGTGCGGAAAAAATCGCTTTCGGCGTCGATCACGCATTGCGGCTTCTGAGAAGTCGCCGCGGAATCCAAATACACGAGCGGATGGCCGTGGATCTCCTGATCAAGGATCGGAAATTCCTTGCGAATCGCTGCAAAATCGGTCATGCCAGCGCGCTTTCGGAATCGGATCCTTCCGGCAGGTATGCGTCATAGCCGGATTCCTCGAGCTCATCGGCCAGTTCAGGGCCGCCGGTCTTGACGAAGTGACCGGCTGCGAACACATGCACGATGTCCGGCTTGATGTACTTGAGGATTCGCGTGTAGTGCGTGACCATGAGAATACCGAACTGGTTGGCTTCCTTGGCGCGGTTCACACCTTCGGAGACAATGCGCAACGCGTCAACGTCAAGGCCGGAGTCGGTTTCGTCGAGGATGGCGAACTTCGGCTTGAGCAGTTCGAGCTGCAGCACTTCGGCACGCTTCTTCTCGCCGCCGGAGAAACCCTCGTTCACGGAACGTGTGGCGAACTTCGGATCCATCTTCAGGCGCTTCATCGCCTCGGACAGTTCCTTGGTCCACGTGCGGATGGCCGGAGCCTTGCCGTCGACTTCGGTTTTTGCGGTGCGCAGGAAGTTGGTCATCGACACGCCCGGCACTTCGACCGGATACTGCATGGCTAGGAAGATGCCTGCCTTGGCTCGCTCGTCCGGGGTCATCTTGAGGATGTCTTCGCCGTCGAGCAGCACCTGTCCGGAATCGACCACGTACTTGGGGTGGCCCGCCAGCGTGTAGGCCAGCGTGGATTTGCCGGATCCGTTCGGCCCCATGATGGCATGGGTTTCACCGGAGTTGACGGTCAGGTTCACGCCTTTGAGGATCGGCTTGATGCCGTCCTTGGTTTCGACGTGCGCGTACAGATCTTTGATTTCAAGAGTTGACATGGTTTTCGCTCCTACGTTCTACTTCTCTTCCAACACCTGGGCGATCGCGTCGTTCTCGCCACGTGCCAGGCGCTTGTCGATAACGTTCATGAGATGTTCGCTGATTGCGGGAATGCCGATTTCCTCGACGAGTTCGCCAAAAAAGCCTCGCACCACAAGTTTGCGGGCTTCGGTTTCCGGAATGCCGCGGGACTGCAGATAGAACAGCTCCTCATCGTCAAAGCGCCCGACGGAAGAGGCATGTCCGGCTCCGATGATGTTGCCGTTTTCGATTTCCAGATTCGGTTCGGAATCGGCGATCGCGCCCGGAGTAAGTACCAAATTGCGGTTGAGCTCATACGAGTCGGTACCCGGCGCGGTCGGAGCAATCAGCGCGTTGCCGACCCATGTGGAGTGCGCGCCTTGCCGTCAAGAGCGCCTTTATATACCACACGACTCTTGCACTCGGGATGGTTGTGCACAATCATGGTGCGATGTTCGATATGCTCGCCCGGATCCACAAAGTAGATGCCAAGCATGTTGAGATCGCCTTGATCGCCGCCAAAATCCTGATCCATACGAATCCGAACGACATCGCCGCCAAGCGTGACCACGGAATGGCGCAGGGACGCACCCTCCCCCAAGTGGATACGCTGGTTGCCCACATGCTTGGAGCCCTTGTTCCACTCTTGAATGAATGTGGTGGACACATGGGAGTCCCTACCTGTGAAAATCTCCACACCTTCGGCGATACGTGCATCGCCGTCATGCTCTACCACAACGTCAGCGTGGGCGCGATCGGCGGCAATGATCACCAGGTGGAATGCGTCCAGATCCGTTCCGGCACCATGAATCTTAACGAGTATCGGCTGGCTGATTTCACCGTCGATACGCAGAATTCCGGCACGGGAGGCGGAGTTCCATTCCACTGCGGACACACGATCGCAGGGCTTGGAAACGATGCCCGTATCGGCGTCTCCCGGCTTGCCCTCGCTATAGGTCACGCCTTCAGTAAGAGCCGTGCCGTCGATCATAGTGACGGCAATCTGGGTTTCGTTCGACGGCGTGAACGCGTTGAAGAACTCTTCGACACGTTCCACAGGGGTATAACGCCAATCATCCTGCTTGCGGTCGGGCACTTCAAATGCGTCCACATCAAATGACCGCGGCGAGCGATCCGCCGAAGAGGGCATGGCTGCCGGATTCGCATACGGATCGTTCGGATCCGCAACGGGAATATTGATTTCCTGAGTTTGTGCCATGGTAATCAGCCCACCGATCCTTCCATCTGCAATTCCACCAGTCGGTTCAGTTCAAGCGCATATTCCATCGGCAGCTCACGCTGATAGGCTCCACGAAGCCTCGCACGATCATGCCCATGGCCTCCTCTTCGGAAAGACCGCGGCTCATCAGGTAGAACAGCTGGTCTTCGGAAACCTTGGAAACCGTAGCCTCATGTGCCATGGAAACGTCATCTTCGCGCACGTCCACATGCGGGTAGGTGTCGGAGCGGCTGAACTCATCTACAAGCAGTGCATCGCATACCGTCGAGTTGGACGATCCTTCGGCACCCTTGACGATTTTGACGAGACCACGGTATGCGGAACGTCCACCGCCGCGGGAAATCGACTTCGCCACAATGGTGGAGCTGGTATGCGGGGCAAGATGGATCATCTTCGCGCCGGTGTCCTGATATTGGCCCTTGCCTGCGAAGCCGAGCGACATGGTGCTGCCTTCGCATACGGCTCGGCGAGAATGCAGGCCGGATACTTCATGGTTGCCTTGGAACCAATGTTGCCATCGACCCATTCCATGGTGCCGCCTTCACGCACGTAGCACGCTGCGTCACCAGATTGTAAACGTTGTTCGACCAGTTCTGCACAGTGGTGTAGCGCACGCGGGCATGCGGCTCGACGAAAATCTCCACCACACCGGAATGCAACGAATCGGTCGAGTAGATCGGTGCGGTGCAGCCTTCCACATAATGCACGTACGATCCCTCATCGGCAATGATCAGCGTGCGCTCGAACTGACCCATATTCGGCGTATTGATACGGAAGTATGCCTGCAACGGAATATCGACATGCACACCCTTCGGCACGTAGACGAACGATCCGCCCGACCATGCGGCGGTGTTCAATGCCGAGAATTTGTTGTCGTTGCTCGGAATGCACTTGCCGAAATACTTCTTGACGATTTCCGGATACTTCTGCACCGCGGTGTCGGTGTCGACGAAAATCACGCCTTGGTCTTCAAGATCCTTCTGGATTGAGTTGTAGATGACCTCGGATTCGTACTGTGCCGCGATGCCGGAGACAAGACGGCTTTTTTCCGCTTCGGGAATACCGAGCTTGTCATACGTCGCACGGATCTCGTCAGGCAATTCCTCCCAAGTCGTGGCCTGCTTGTCGATCGGCTTGACGTAATACTTGAAATCGTCGGCGTCGAAATCCTTCAGATCGACACCCCATTGAGGCATCGGACGGTTGATGAAATCGCGATAGCCTTCCAATCGCTTTTCCAGCATCCATTCCGGCTCGTTCTTATCTGCGGAAATGGCACGAACGACATTCTCGTCAATGCCCTTCTTCGCTGCCTCTCCAGCGAAATCCGTATCATGCCATCCGTACGTATAGTCGCCGAACTGCTGGATGATTTCGTCATCCTGCTTGATCTTGTCTTCATTCACTCGCGTGCGATCAGCCACATACTGGCTCATCTCCACGTCAGCCGCGGCGTTGGGCGCTTGGTTCTCTGCCACCGTACGCTGCCTCCAATCACTCGTTTGTACCTATGACAACCTAACAGAACGTGGGGCTAAACACTAGCGCCCCTTTCGCTATTCGGCAATGATTTGTCGTGATTTATCTTACATAGCGTAAAGGCGGAAACCGAACATTCAGTCTTCCGCCTTTGCGTCTTTCTGCCGTTAGCCCGCATATCAGGCTGAACGTGAACCGTCGTTCCCATCAGGCACCAATTGTAGAACCATTCAGCCTGATCCCAGCCGACGCCGACGCAACCATGGGACGTGTTCTTCCCCATAGCCTGAATACTGCTGTCGTTAAACGCACTTTGAGTGGCGATGCGATGAATCGCGCAACCTGTTTTCGAGAAATAGTTGACGAATCCAACATCCTTGACATCCCACTTCTCGGTGTTTCCATCCGATAGGGTAAGCGTGCCGCTCATATCTTGGGACTGGTACTTGAGCCACACTTTGAAGTCACCGTCAGGCGTGCAGTTGTCGTAGGAGTTCGGATCGCAGTAGGTTGGCGTGCACAAGTCGCCGCTCGGCTGGCACTGGCCCGTCTGATAATCATTGCCCTGACCGGCAGACATATGCATGACACGGACGGTCTGCCCATTTTCAATGGCTGTAACGGTATGCGAAGACAAGCTGACTACCACGGTACGCGTGGTTTTTTTCTCATTCTGTGGGTCGCAAGTGCCTTGAATACTTACTGAATCAGAACCTTTGGCAAACGCCTCAGCGGCATCACGGCCAACATTGGTGTCGCTACCATCAGTAACGGTTATACATCAATGCCCAGCTACATTGGTTTGCAGCACATCACCGACACTATTAACGATGACATCACCGTCAACTCGATCAGCATGGAAGTTCGATTTGATGGAATCGTTATAGTATTGCTGCAATTTGTCACCATGATAATCAAAGAGCCATTTCGGGTTTGATTATCGCCGAGCTTCTCACTATCCGGTCCAAGCGTGATGGCCGATGCAATGGACTGCGCACCGAATTCCGCCACTTTATGGTCGCCGATCTTGATAGCCACCGGCTTCGCTATCCACGCGTCAGCAGAAGCCTTGGCCTCGTTGGCTTGGTCATCCGTGATGACGGGATCAGTAACCTTATTTTTAAGAGTCACCATTTGAGCGGTCTGCTTGCCAAAGGACTCAAGCACGTTCTTGGCTTCTTTGACGATATCCGTCACATCGATACCAGTCCCCTGCTGACCTGGCGTCACATCGAAAGCGGTACCATCCGCGTTGAGCTGTAGCGACGGGTTGGTGGCGGACACGGACTGCACTCCCAACATGTCACCTACCGTCTGGGCGCTGACTCGAGAATCATCGAAGGACTCGACGTCGACATCCTCACGGGTCCAGAATGCATACTTCTGAAAGAAGGAATCGTCACGTTTCGCGTTCATCACATTTTCGGCGATGGATTCCGCGTCAATGGCGACGCCAAGATCCTTCAACGTGACTTTCTTGCTCGTTCCCTCATAGGAAACGGGAACCGTCAATGATTCCGCCGTATCGGAAATCTCATGGATGATATGATCTCGGGATTGTCCTGTCATGGACTTGCCCCAGAGCGTGACACCTGGCAACGCATGTGACTGGAAGAACCAGTATCCGCCGCCGGCCACGGCACCGAGAAGAAGCATCACCGCAAGAACAATCCACAGCCACAACAGGTGGCGCTTCTTGCTGGCATTCACAGTCAACGCTGCACCATCATCAATGGGATCGGCCGTTTCGGCAAACGAATCCAAGCTCACCTGCGAGATGACTTTTGGTTCATCGCCCATGTTCGGGAAGGCGAACTTACCGTTGCCGCTTTCCGGAGAATCCATATCGTTCAAGCTCATGCTCCCTCGTAAAGGTTTTTCATTACGAATACGTCTTGTTGATAATTCAAGGCCAAGCCTTATTATGCAACATGGCCATGAACTCCTTTGGACTCATGACCATGTTGCATATCGGGTTATCCGACGTTAATCACAATTCGTCGATTTAGCGCTCCTGCTGGTGGTCCAGAGCGGCCTTGACCAGACCTGCGAACAGCGGGTGCGGCTTGGTCGGGCGGGACTTGAACTCAGGATGAGCCTGAGTGGACACATAGAACGGGTGCACCTCGCGAGGAAGCTCGACGAACTCGGTGAGTTCGCCGTCCGGACTCTGGCCGGAAATGCGCAGACCCGCTTCACGCAGACGGTCCTTATATGCCACGTTCACTTCGTAACGGTGACGATGACGTTCAGTGACATGCGTGGTGCCGTACAGTTCCGCGACGATGGAACCTTCTTCAAGCTCAGCCGGATAGGAGCCAAGACGCATGGTGTGTCCCATGTCACCATTGCCGGCGACGATGTCTTTCTGCTCCTCCATGGTTGCGATGACTGGGGTCGCGCAATCGGGCTCGAACTCGGTGGAGTTCGCGTCCTCCAAGCCGAGGACGTGGCGGGCGTATTCGATGACCATGGACTGCAGGCCGAGCACAGGCCGAGGGCCGGCAGCTTGTTCTCACGGGCGAACTTCAGGCACCGATCTTGCCGTCGATGCCACGGATGCCGAAGCCTCCGGGAACGACGATGCCGTCGACCTGGTCGAGCGCGGCGGCCGCGCCCTCCTCGGTCTCGCACTTATCGGCGGCGACCACTTGACGTTTACCTTGGCATAGTTGGCGAAACCACCGGCCTTGATGCTTCGGTGACGGACAGGTAGGCATCCGGCAAATCGATGTACTTGCCGACGATGGCGATGTTCACCTCATGCTTCGGGTGGTGCACACGCTCCAGCAGGTCCTCCCACTCGTCCCAATCGACATCGTGGAACGGCAGGCCGAGCTCGCGCACGACATAGGCGTCGAGGCCTTCGTCGAACAGGGTCTTCGGCACGTCATAGATGCTCGGGGCGTCCACACAGTTGACCACGCCTTCGGAATCCACGTCGCACATCAGGGAGATCTTGTCCTTGATGGACTGGTTCAGCGGACGGTCGGAACGAAGCACCAGCGCGTCCGGGGAGATGCCCAGCTGACGCAGCATCATGACGGAGTGCTGGGTCGGCTTGGTCTTGAGCTCATGGGCGGCGGCAATGTACGGTACCAAGGAGACGTGCACGAACATGCAGTTCTCGGCGCCCAGATCGCGGCGGACCTCACGCGCGGCCTCCAGGAACGGCTGGGATTCGATATCGCCGACGGTGCCACCGATTTCGGTGATGATCACGTCGACGTCATCGGACGCCTGCGCACGCATGCGGGACTTGATTTCGTTGGTGATGTGCGGGATGACCTGCACGCATTGTCCAAGGTATTCGCCGGCGCGTTCCTTGCGCAGCACTTCCTGGTAGATCTGGCCGGTGGTGACGTTTGCTTCTGGCTCAGGTACACGTCAAGGAAACGCTCATAGTGGCCGATGTCGAGATCGGTTTCGGCACCGTCTTCGGTGACATAGACTTCACCATGCTGGAATGGATTCATCGTGCCCGGATCCACGTTGATGTACGGATCGAGCTTCTGCTGCAAAACCTTGATGCCGCGGCTACGAAGCAGGCGGCCGAGGGAGGAGGCGGTCAGGCCTTTGCCGAGAGAGGAAACGACGCCACCGGTGACGAAAATATGCTTGGTAACGTGCTCTTGAGAATTGCCATGTTGTCTTCTAACCATGGAACTTCAGTCTATCAGCGGCATGAGACGCGGCGTGTTTCCTTCAATACAAAAAGGCGGGGCCATCATTGCTTGATGGCCCGCCTAGCAGGAATAGGAGATACATTCAGTCAATCATTGGCTTATGAGATCAGTCCTCCTTTCTGCGGGAGGCCGCGAACGCGAACACGGATGCGATGGCAAGAGCCACCGCGGCCAGTGCGAAACCGGTGATGGCGGAACCAGTATTCGGGCTTTGCACAGCATCGCTCTTCTTGTCGGAAGCTGGCTGGACCGCGGGTTTGCGCACGGTTACCGTGCGCGTGAAGGTGGCGGTCTTGCCCCTGCTGTTGGTCACCGAGTACACGAGCGTGTATTCGCCTTCCTTAGAGGTATCGACCGAACCTTCGACCGTGATCTTGTCGGTCAGATCGCCGTCAACCTCATCCCATGCGCTGACGCCGGACATCGGATCGAACTTTGATCCCAGAGTCACGCTGTCGGAAGCCACCAGACCCTTGATGACAGGCGCGCTGTCGGTATCGGGCTTGGTGCTGCTGTCGAGTTTCAGCACAGTGGCAGACAGTGCGCCCGCTTCGTACGAGGCCCCTTCGGCGAGATCGACATTGGCGATAGCATCATCGGAGTAGACCTTGCCATCGGCTGCAAGCACTTGGTAGGAGCCGTTTGCCAAGCCTTCGATCGCGGTCTTGTCTGCGTTGACGTTGAAGATCACCACGTAGGTGCCGTCGGACTGCTCGGCCTGGTAGGCCACGACGCCGTCAGCGGACTTGAGCATCGTCACGTTGGCGTTGATGTCGTTGTAGTCGGTCAGACGCAGCGCGTTGATCTGCTTGCGCAGCTTGATCAGGCCCTTGACGTAGTCGACGGAATCGGCGTACTGGGTGGTGCGGTCCCAATCGATGGCGTTCACCGCGTCGCCCGTGTTGTAGCTGTTGCCGTCTCCGCCTTGGTGCGCAGGAACTCTTGGCCGAGCTGGATCGCGGGGATGCCTTCCGACAGATACACGACGGAGTCGGCAAGCTTGGCACGTGCCACGGTCGTGGCGTCGTCATCCGTCGGGACGGACTTCCTGAGCTTGTCGTACAGGGTCATGTTGTCGTGGATTTCGGCATAGTTGACCACCTGTCCGGCATCGGCGTAGTGATCCTGCGCGTTGCCGTTCCAGCAGGTCGTGGTCGCGTTCTCGTCGTACTGGCAGCCGAGCACGTTGTGGGCAATCAGGCTCTCCTGGTCGGCCTTGCCGGAAACGAAACCGGTGTCGGTGTCGGAGAACACGGATCCCTTCAAGCCGTCACGCACGGAATCGTTGAAGAACGCGATGCCGTTGTTCGTGCCGTCGGACGCGACTTGGTACGCGTTCGGCTGGATGGTCATCTCGCCCTCGTCCATGGTGGTGTTCATATCCCAGCCTTCGCCGAGGATGATGATGGACGGGTCGATCTCGTCGAGCGCTGCACGCACTTCCTTCATCGTTTCGGTGTCGATCAGACCCATGAGATCGAATCGGAAGCCGTCGACGTTGTAGTTCTTCGCCCAATACGTCACCGAATCGACGATGTACTTGCGCATCATCTTGCGCTCGGAGGCCGTATCGTTGCCGCAGCCGGAGTTGTTGACCAGGGAACCGTTGTCATCATAACGGAAGTAGTAGCCGGGAACGGTCTTGTTGAACGAGTGGTTGGCGGCATTGTAGACGTGGTTGTACACCACATCCATGATCACGCGAATGTCGTTCCCGTGCAGTCCCTTGACCATCTGCTTCATTTCGGTGACGCGAGAGGCGGGGTCGGATGGATCGGAGGAATACGAGCCTTCCGGCACGTTGTAGTTCTCCGGATCGTAGCCCCAGTTCTGCGCACCTTGCGCGTTGTAGCTCAGATCGCCGATCTCATCAACGGAACCGTAGTCGTACATCGGCATGATCTGCACGTGGCTGACGCCCAACTGCTTGAGATAGTCAAGACCGGAGGTGGCGCCGTTCGCCGTCTTCGTTCCGGATTCCACAACACCCAGATACTTGCCCCGCTTGTCGGCGGAGATTCCGGAATTCGGGTTGATGGAGAAGTCGCGGATGTTCATTTCGGCGATGGTGGCGTCAGTGATCTTGCCGAATTCCGGCATGCGGTCGCCTGCGGAGCCCATGTCTTCGCTGGAGAGCACCACGGAACGTTCGCCGTTGGCGACCGCAGCGGTCGCGTACGGGTCGGCGGAGACGTTCACCGTGCCGTCCGCGAAGGTGAGCTTGTAGGAGTAGGCCGTGCCGCTAGCAAGGTTCTTCACCAGGCGCTCCACACACCCTTGTCTTCAGAGGCCATGTCGATGGTCTTGTCGACTTCGGCATTCACATCGTCGGACTGGTAGGTGACAAGCTCAACCTTGGTGGCGGTTGGAGCCCACACCTTGAATCCGGTCTTCGCGCTCGTGTAAGTGGCGCCCAGATCGTCGCCGTCATAGGCGTACTTCTTGTCGAAGGCATCCGTACGCACCACCGAGCCCGCAATGGCGTCCTGCGAACCGAAGCCCTTGACTTCGACGGTGTACTTGCCTCGCACGTCAAGATCCTTGGCCGTGGTGATGATCACCTTGGTGCCGTCGGTCTTGATGTTCTTGACATCTACAGCCTTGCCGTCGGCGTCAGTGACGGAGACCTTGCCTTCAAGCTCATCCGAAGTGACCTTTTTGGACAGTCTTGCGGTCAGCTTGTTGACGTCGGAGATTTCAACGGACTTCATGGACGCTCCCAACGATGGACGTGAGGAATACACGGTGGCGTCGCCGCCCATCAGCCACACTTCGGCCGATGCGGTGCCGTCCGATTCGTTGAACACCAAGGCGTTTGACGGGATCTTGTAATCGGCGTCATCCGGATCCTTGGCTTCCACGCATCCTTTCCGTAACGGCGCAGCATGCCGATGTCGGAGGCTCCGTCGACGTTGTAGTAGGTGTAGTTGGTGAAGGAGTATTCCGCGACCTCGCCCCAGTCATCGTGGGTGGTGAAGGTGGCGGCTCCGCCGTTCCAATTGGAAGCCCAGGTCCAGATGTCCCACTGGGGAACGGTGACCGAGGTGTCTTCGGCGTTGTAGTACAGGCCGTCATCACGGTTGTAGTGGACCTTCACGGTAACGGTGTTGGCCTTGCATTCGTAGTCGCTCGGAGCGGAGTCGAGGGTTTCGACGGTGGTCGATTCGCCTTGATCCTCATATTTGGTGCCGTCGATCCACACTTCGGCTGTGCCGTCGGCGTTCACCGTGGCGCTACGGTCGCCACCGTACTTGTTCCAGTCTGCGGTGGTGACGATGAAGCCGAACTTGTCGAACTTGCCGCCGAAGGTCAGCGTAGCCACCTTGCCCCAGCAGTCAGCTCCGGTGAAGGGATGGTTGACTGCCGAGAGGCTCGAGCCGCCAGCGTCTGTGCCCCACACGTACACGCCGCGATTATCGGAATCGCTGGCTGGCTTGTAGTGCACGACGAGTCGGGTCTGGCCGTTGACGGATTCCGGATTACCCACGGTCGCGGCCTGATCGGCCACACCCACGTGCGTGATGCCCGCGTTGGCGTGGTAGTTGCCGCCGCCTTCGGGTTCTCCCACTGGTCGGTGCCGGTATCGTGAAACACGAAGTCGATCTTCTTGCCCCTGGTGTCGATGGTGGCGCGATAGTACCCCTGCTCGTCGAGGGTCATGTCGGCTTCCGGCTGGTTCCAGTCATCGCCAAGACCGTAGTGGACCTTCGGGCTCTTCCAGCTGGAATCGGCGGGCTTGTAGTAGATGGTGACGCTTCTGTCGTCGGGCAGGGTCTCGTCCCCTTCCTGGTTCACGTCAGGATCGGACGGGTCGTTGGCCACGCTGGATGCCGGGTGGCTGTCCTTGGTGGCGCCTGCATACAGTGCGATGGCGGAATGCGCCGGTACCGTGGTCTCGACCTTGCCGTTCTTGACGCTTACAGTCTGGGAGCAGTCCATGGTGGCGTACACGTTGCAGTATTCGCCGTCGGCGAGCGATGTCGTGTAGGAGGCGTCCTTGTCGGTCTTGCCGTTGTTGATGGCGATGAAGCCCTTATCCCGCGGGAGAAGGCGATGTTGTCGCCGCCGTCATCCTGCCAGTCGGCGACCTTGGTGCCGTTGACGTAGTTGCGGAAGGCGATCATGCCTCGGGTGGAGGTCCAGCGCTGCTCGCAGTTCCAGTCGGAGCTGTTGGTGGAACAGACCTCGTCCATGTTCACGTCCGGAACGGATGTGGCGGTGGCTCCCGGTGCGCCGTTGTCGTTCTCATCCCACTTGTAGTCGGAAAGCAGACGCGGCGTGCCGTAGTCGTAGGCAAGCATGAATGCGTTGGCCAGCTGATACTTGGCACCGTCCTTGTAGGTCAGGGCGCCCTCGTTGCGCGCGGTGTCCCAGTTGGTGACGAACACGTTGGCGTCTTCGGAGGCGAGATCCTTGCTCAACCGCTCATTAAGTCCCTTGAGGTTTGCGATCTTGTCTTTGAAGGTCTGGTTCATTTCGGACTTGAAGCCGAATTCGGTCACCGTGCCGTTTTGCACGTAGTTGCTCGGCTGGATGCCCGCGGCTTCGGAGGAGTTCCCGATGACCTCCTGGATCCAGTAGATGCTGTCGGCATTCACGCCGATCTTCTTTGCGAACTTCTCCTTGATGGCCTTCATGCTGTCCGTGTGGATGTGCTTGACGGCATCCATACGGAAGCCGCGAACACCAGCATTCCACAGGGCGGCAAGATAGTCAGATTGAATATCCTGGACCTTTTCGCTCTCGGAGTCGAAGTCCCACATGGAGCTCAGGCGGCATTCCTGGACTTCCTGCTGGTTGGCGTAGTTGGAGATGTTCTTGGAGCAGCTGTGGAAGTCGGAGGCCGTGATGCCTTCCGGATACTGTTCGGTGGCAAATCCCGGGTAGTCGCCGGTCGAACCGTTGTATTCGTTCCTGCGACGCCGGTCTGCTTGCCGTCGGCCACGTCGGCACCGGTGGTCTGGTTCAGCACAACGTCGGCGATGATGTCAACGCCGACGGCATTGCACTGCTTGATCATGTTTTTGAATTCGGCTTCCGTGCCGAGCTTGGAATCGAGCTTGTAGCTTACCGGCTGGTAGGACGTCCACCATTGCGTGCCTTGGATGGATTCCTGCGGCGGCGACACCTCGACGTATGCCACGCCTTCCGGACCGTATGTGCTCGTGCATTCCTTGGCGACCGTGTTCCATGTCTGCTGGAAGGCGATGACCTGCACGTCTTTCTTCGCATTCGTTTGCGCCTCGGGCTGAGCCTGAGCCATATGCGGCACCGCCACCAAGGTGGCGCACGCCATGGCGGCGGCGACGCCTATGGCCACCGCACGGCTAGCCGGCCGATTCATTCGCTGAACGACCATTGTTCTCCGTTCTCATCGTTGAGATCGAATTCCGGCCCCCATGGCAGGTTCCGCCCTTCGACAACGTATGCGCCATGGTCATCCGCGTTACCTGCGGATCATCTAAGACACACTCTGCGATGAATGTGCATACGTTTGCACCCTAGATCGGGGTTCATCGTACAGTAGATGCTGCGCATCGCAATGAAACAGCGTGACCGATTGCAATATACGGAAAAGAAGGACAAGCGAAAGAAAATGCTTTCAGCAACAATTCATTGTGTTGCGCAAAACGGCAATCATATTTGCGATTGTTGCGGCTTTTTCTGCAAACGAATGCAATGCTATGTAACAACCGGATGCCCATCAAGAGCATCCGGCATTCATAGTTCCTCCGAGACTATCTCAAGGGGAAATCGGAAAATCATCACTTCGATTCCAACAGATGCGCCACCGCATCCAACGCCAGCTTGTAGCCATAGAACCCCATACCGGTGATAGTGCCCGTCGCTACTGGCGAGATCACGGAACGCTTGCGAAATTCGTCGCGTGCGGACGGATTGGAGATGTGAACCTCCATCAGCGGCAATCCCTCATCGATCACCATATGCGCGGCATCGGCCAGACCGTAGGAGTAATGGGTGAAAGCCGCCGGATTCATCACGACCGGGGTCTTCTCGTCGGCGGCCTGGTGCATCCAGCCGATCATCTCGGCTTCGTCATCGCTTTGACGCACTTCAACGTCAAGACCAAGCTTGCTGCCCCACTGCGCGCACAGGTACGCAGGGTTTCAAGATCCTGCTTGCCATACACGTCAGGCTGACGCACGCCAAGACGGCCAAGATTCGGCCCATTGACGACCACTACTTTAGTCATATTCCACTTCCCTACCTTGTTTACTGCTGAATACGACGGAACGCCTCTTCAACGGCGTCCGCAGGCGGATCCTCAAGATGAATCGGATGGCCGACGCCCTCAAGCACCACGAAACGAAGCTTATTGCCGCGAGCCTTCTTATCCCGGTGCATCAATGCGAGCACATCATCCCATGTGCCATTGTTCCAGGACGTAGGCAGCCCCAGAGATCCCAACAACGAACGATGATAGTCCACGAGATCCTGATCGATGTACCCCAGAAGATGCGACAGTTCGGCCGCATACACGCAACCGACCGCCACCGCATTACCATGACGCCAGCGGAAATGCTCAAGCTTCTCGATGGCATGACCGAGCGTATGACCATAGTTGAGGAATTCGCGCAATCCCGCCTCTTTAAGGTCGGCGGACACATGGTAGGCCTTCACGCTCACGGTATGTTCGATCAGCTCCGCGACCACATCCTTCAGGCCGGAATCCAAGAACGTCGACCCGTCGAAGGCACGCAATTCACCGGCATGGTCCTCGAGGATCTGCAGAATCTCCGGGTCCATGATGAAACCGGACTTGGCGACCTCGCCCAATCCTTCGATGAAGATGTCGTTCGGCAGTGACGCAAGCGATTTCAGATCGGCAAGCACTCCGGCAGGCGTATAGAAAGAGCCGACCAGGTTCTTCCCCTGAGGGGTATTGATGCCGGTTTTACCGCCGGTCGAAGCGTCAACCATGGCCAGCAACGACGTCGGGCAGTTCACGTAGCGAATGCCACGCATCCATGTGGCAGCCACAAACCCCGCCAAATCGGTTGCCGCGCCGCCACCAAGGCCGACGATCGCGTCAGAACGAGTGAAACCCTCATCCCCCAAACGCTGCCAGATACCATTGGCCACTTCAATGGTCTTGCCGGCCTCCGCGTCGGGAATCACAATATCGTACGCATCATAGCCCGCCTGACGCAACAAAGTACGCGCACGGTCCGAATGACGCTGCACCGGCTGGGTGTGGATAAGCGCCACTTTGGCAGGCTTGCTTCCCAACACCTGCGCAAGCTGGCCCATCACACCCTCTCCGATACGAACATCGTATGGTTCGATGGTGGAACCGGTGACATGGACTATACGTTGATCAATCATTTCCATCAGCTTTCTCGCCGCGGCTTGGGGAGACTGGCCACGCGTGCCCACATGCACGTTCGCCACGCTCCTGAACACCGGGTCACGTTCCTTGTAGAGCTTCTTCCAACGCTCATTGGCATCGCCATTAAGCATCGGACGGCCTCCACCGCGATTTGCCCGCTCCATGCTTCCTCAGGATCGGCCATAAGATACACGACCTTGCCACCGTCCGCGATATACTGCGCCAATCCTTCCTGAATGGAAGGCGTCATCGGCGCTCCCCCACCCAAGGAAAAGATACCGTCGAAATCCTCGAGCATATCAAGCACGACGTCGCTTTCCAGCCTCCGGAATTCCGGTTCCCCATACTTTTCGAAGTACTCGGGAATCCGCATTCCGGCATCATGCTCAATCTCATTGTCCGCATCGGCGAACGGCAGATTCATCATCTGCGCCACTTCCTTGCCGACACGAGTCTTGCCCGCCCCCATCATGCCGATGATCACGGCGACAGGCCTACGCATACCACTCATAGACGAATCACCTCATATGCTCAGGCCATGAGGCAACGTACTGCTCGGCGTTACGCTTGGTTTCGGCAACGCAATCGCCGCCAAACTTCTCAAGCACATACTGCGCGATGGTCAAACGCACCATCGCCTCGGCAACAACAGCCGCCGCCGGAACCGCAGTATTGTCGGAACGCTGGTTAATGGCCTGCGCCGGCTCGCCCGTGGTCACATCGACGGTACGCAACGCCTTCGGAATGGAAGGAATCGGCTTCATCGCCGCACGTACGACGATCGGCTGCCCATTCGACATGCCACCCTCGATACCACCCGCACGGTTGCTTAGACGCGCAATACGGCCGTCATCGCCCACCACCATTTCGTCATGAGCCTGAGAACCCGGACGCATGGCCTCAAGGAAACCATCACCGATCTCCACGCCCTTGATGGCCTGAATACCATCACCGCACTGGCAAGAGCAGCATCAAGACGACGATCCGATTCAACATACGTGCCCACGCCTGCGGGAACGCCGTACACCACAACCTCGATCACACCGCCCAACGTATCGGCGTTCTCCTTCGCCTCATCAATACGGGCAATCATCCGCTCTTCCGCATTCTTGTCAAGAGTGCGCACCGGAGAAGCGTCCAACGCCTCAAGATCCTCCGGCTTGGGAAGCGTGGCCTGCTGCGGATCGGTAATACCTGCGCCACCAATGGAAAGCACATGCGAAACGGTACGAATACCGAACGCCTGCTCCAAGAACTGCTTGGCAACCTCACCCAACGCCACACGCGAAGCCGTCTCACGCGCGGAAGAACGCTCCAACACCGGACGAGCATCATCAAAACCATACTTACGCATGCCAGTCAAATCCGCATGCCCCGGACGCGGGCGAGACAACGGGGCATTGCGGCCCTCACGAGCAAGCTCATGATCAAGCGGATCCGCACTCATCACCTCAGTCCACTTCGGCCACTCGGTGTTGGCGATCTCAATGGCCACCGGAGAACCAATCGTCTCACCAAAACGCACACCAGTCAGCATACGAACCTTGTCCTGCTCGAACTTCATACGCGCGCCACGACCATACCCAAGACGACGACGCGCCAACGCGCCAACAATATCCTCCGTGGTGATATGAACGCCGCGGGCAATCCTTCAATCATGCGACAAGCGCCTCACCATGCGACTCGCCTGCTGTCTGCCAACGCAACATGCCAACTCCTTTTCTCACGAATGCAACTAGTGGACTATCTTAACGGTATGTGGTATATGATTTGCCTGCCAAGTCTGCTTTGTGGACTGGCCATCAGCGTTGAAGACATCCGTTCACGCCGCATTCCACGCGCCTGGATCGCCACCGGATGCACAGCGCAAATCATCGTAAACCTCATATACGCACTTTCCATCAACACTCTGTACCTGCATTGCAGGCAATACTCTTCGCCGTACTGTCGGCCGTACTGCAATGCGCGCTCGCTTTGGTGAAACCTGGTTCATTGGGTTTTGGCGATGTCACCGCCACCTTGCTGATGGGATTGGCAGTCGGCATGTTCGGTCTGTTCGCCGTGGTGTTTTGGTGGCTTGCGATTGGTGTGGTCGGCTTGTTATGGCTCGTTTTGTGGACACGTTTCGATCCGCAGAAGCATACCGCATATGCCGGTAAAACGCCTATCGCCCCAGCGCTTGTGGCAGCTGGGCGATAGGCATTGCGATTGGCGTTTTATTCTGAGATCAGTTCGCGTTCTCGTTGTTGTTCTTGTACTCGTCGCGAATCTGCCAGAACTCATCTTCGGTTTCCACGAATTTCGTTTCGCCGGTCTGCAGGTTTGTGGTGACAAAGTACAGCCACTTGCCGTCCGGAGGATTGACGGCTGCTGTGATCGCGCCATCTCCAGGGTTGCTGATTGGCGTGGGCGGCAGTCCCTTGTGGATTCTGGTGTTGTACGCGTTGCTGTCATCGCCCAACTGGTCATCGGTCAACTGGCTTGCGGAAATACCAAGACCGTAGGCGACCGTGGTATCCATGCCGAGAGCCATATCGGCGTCAAGACGGTTGAGAATCACTCTTGCCACCTGGCCGTAGTATTTTTCGCTGCCGACTTCCGCCTCCGCGATGGATGCGATATTCAGGATGCGCTCACGTTCGCTGCCTGTAGGTACGCCCAAGGAATCGAGTTTGCTCACTCGCGCGTCGACCATTTCCTTGATGATGTCTTCCGCTGACTTGTTTTGCACATTGTAGCTGCCTGGTTCAAGCCATCCCTCGAATTTGCCGCCGGCCTCGTCAGGAAGGATTCCAGCACCGCCACCGTCCATCACGCTTGGAACTGTGAAACATCCAAGCCGGACACACTCGCCGCATTTTCGATGACGTCCGACACACGTTCACCCGCACGCACTTCGGCAAAACCGCCGGCCTGGCTTTGGTCAGAAAGCACCTTGACCACATCGGACGCCCTCATATGCGTCCTCAATGCGTATGATCCCGGATACAACGTGGCGCCAGCTCCGCTTACTGCGGAAGTGAAAGCGGCTGCGGATTTGACGATTTTAGCCTTAACAAGGTTGTCCGCGATTTCCGCGGCTCCCTGCCCGGATTCCACGACAAACGTCACGCCTTTATCGCCTGGGCCCGTGTAATCCTCGATTTGGCTTTGAGAATTCGCTTCGTTCACGGCCTTCCAATGTTTCAGCGCGCGCACGCCGAAGAATCCGCCGACACCGATCAGCACGATCACCACCAGAGCGGCGATAATGGTGATATAGCGGCGACGACGCTTCTGCTCACGGTGACGACGCATGTCCTTACGTGATTTCGGTGGTTGCGGAGCATTGCCGAAACGAAGGATGCATCATCCGACGAATTCACCCATTGCGCGTTATCGGAGAAAAAATCGTCGAGATTATCAGTCACAGGCCTCTCTCCTCTGGTCTCTCTCTTCGGTCGATGGCCGTCTGCAATATCACCACTGCAGACTGCTGGTCGACCATCGGACGGTGCTTTCGTCCACCGACCTGCGCATCGAATAGCTGATGATGTGCAGTCACCGTAGTTAGACGCTCATCCACCAATTCGATGGACGGCACTTCCTTTAGCGCATAGTTCTCATCATCTACTGCGACACGCAGTCTCTTCTCAAGATTAACAGTCCATCGCCGTGCTTTTTTTCGCGCTTTTGCCTTCTTCTCCGCTTAGTAGCAACGGCAATCCGACTACCACATGGTCGACCGATTCGTCTTCGATGACGTCCACGACCTCGTCCAATGCACGGAACGAATCCCCGTAGACCTGAATATTGCCTGCGGGGTGTGCAAGAGTGATGCCAGGATCAGACAGTGCGAGTCCAACCCTGGCATCACCTAAATCAATGCCAAGCCAAACCATGCTTGGTGGTTCAGCCCTTCATGGCTGATTGGCCAAAGCCTCAAGCGCCTCATTGATCTTGGTGGCATCCGCGCCGCCACCCTGGGCGAAGTCCGGCTTGCCGCCGCCACCACCGCCAAGGATCTTGGAAGCGCCACGAACCAAATCGCCGGCCTTGATACCCTGCTTGCGTGCAGCCTCGTTAGTGGCCACGGCAACCATAGGCTTGCCTTCCTCGTTCACACCGGCGAGAGCCACCACAACCGGGAATTCCTCACCAAGCTGTCCGCGCACATCCAGCACGGTCTTGCGCAGCGCGTCGAAAGAGCCGAAGTGCTCGACGTTCTTCGCTGCCACCTTGACCGGAGCCTGGGATGCCTTGGTTTCGGAAACCAAAGCAGGCACGGAAGCCGCAAGCTGGGATTCGTACATGGTCGCAAGACGACGGTCGGATTCCTTGAGCCTGGCAAGCAGTGCGTTCACACGGTCGGCAAGCTCGTCCGGACGGGCATTGACCATGTCGGAAAGCTGTGAGACCAGCGCATGCTCGCGAGCGTTGAACTCATAAGCGCTTTCGCCCACAACCGCATCGACACGACGCACGCCGGAGCCGATGGAGGCTTCGGACATGATGTTGATGGCACCGATCTTGCCACATGGTCGATATGGGTACCACCACAAAGCTCACGGCTCCATCCATCTTCGCCGATGGAGACCACGCGCACGACGTCGCCATACTTCTCGCCGAACAGGTGCATGGCACCCAAGGCGATGGCGTCGTCGAACTTCATCTCCTGCGTGGTGACGGCAAGGTTTTCGCGCAGCTTCTCGTTGACACGCGCCTCGACGGAGTTCATCGCATCCTTGCTCGGGGCGCTGGACCATTGGAAGTCGAAACGCAAACGGTTCGGCGCGTCTTCAGAGCCGCGCTGGGTGGCCTGCGGGCCAAGCTCCTCACGCAGCGCCTTGTGCACCATGTGGGTCGCGGTATGCGCGCGGGCGATGGCACCGCGTCGGTCAAGGTCGATGTTGGCGTTGACTTCGGCGCCGACAACAACGTGCCTTCGGTCAGACGGCACTGGTGCACGATGAGGTCCTTGATCGGCTTCTGCACATCGTCGACTTCGAGCACAGCACCATCGTCGGAAAGGATCTCGCCCTGATCGGCGAGCTGGCCACCGGCCTGCGCATAGAACGGAGTGCGGTCGAGAATGACTTCGACGGTGGCCGGACCGGTGACTGCGGGGACGGAGCCCTTGCCTTCCTGCATGATGCCCAGCACCTTGGCGCGGGCGGACATGTCGGTGTAACCAAGGAAGTCGATGGGCTGGACCAGCGTCTTCTTGAAATCGTCATAGACCGACAGATCCACATTGTGACGCTTCTTCAGGGCATCTGCACGGGCACGGCTCTTCTGCTCGGCCATGAGCTCGCGGAACTTCGCCTCATCGACCTTGACGCCCTGATCGGCGGCCATTTCGAGGGTGATCTCAATCGGGAAGCCGTAGGTGTCGTGCAGCTTGAACGCATCTTCGCCGGAAACGGCGTCGGATCCGGATTCCTTGGCCTTGGCCACAGCGAGGTCGAAAATCTCGGTGCCGGATTCCAGCGTGCGACGGAACGCGTCCTCTTCACCATATGCGGCTTCGGACACATCGTGGAAGGTGTCGTTGAGTTCCGGATAGCTCGGCTCCATAGCTGCCTTGGAGGTCGGCAGCAGGGTCGCATGACCGGATCGGTCACGCCGAGCTCGCGCATGGCCTTGACTGTGCGGCGAAGCAGTCGGCGCAGCACGTAGCCGCGACCGTTGTTGGACGGACGTACGCCATCGGACATGATCATCAATGCGGAACGCACATGGTCAGCCACGATGCGGAAACGCACATCCATGGCTTCGTCATCGCCATACGTGCGGCCGGACAGCTTCTGGGCGGCTTCGATGACCGGGAAGACCTCGTCGGTCTCATAGATGTTCTGCTTACCCTGCATCAGATAGGCAAGACGCTCCAAGCCGGCACCGGTATCGATGTTCTTGTTCTCGAGCTCGCCAACGATGTGCAGGTCGGTCTTGGACTTGACATTGTCGACCTCGTAGTTTTCGAACACGAGATCCCAGATTTCGATGTAACGGTTCTCGTCGGCGATCGGGCCGCCTTCCACACCGTATTCAGGTCCGCGATCCACGTAGATCTCGGAGCACGGACCGCCAGGGCCAGGGCCGCCGGTGGTCCAGAAGTTGTCCTCCATGCCCATGATCTGGATGTGTTCGGGGTCAACGCCCTCGTTCTTCCACATTGAACGGGCTTCCTCGTCGTCGGTGAAGGTGGTCATCCACAGCTTCTCCGGATCGAAGCCGTAGCCGCCCTTGTCTTGCGGGGTGGTCAGCAGCTCATACGCATAGTGGATGGCTTCTTCCTTGAAGTAATCACCAAAGGAGAAATTGCCCAGCATCTGGAAGAACGTGCCGTGACGGGTGGTTTTGCCGACCTCGTCGATATCCAAAGTACGCACGCACTTCTGATTGGATGCCATGCGGCTCTTCGGCGGAGTCTGCTCGCCCATGAGGTACGGGATGAACGGGACCATGCCTGCGATGGTGAACAGGGTGGTCGGGTTTGGAGAGATCAGCGATGCCGAAGGCACGATAAGATGGCCGTGCTTTTCGAAATAATCAAGATAGCGCTTCGCGATTTCAGAAGTGCGCATATGAGATTAAGCTCCTTTTTTGCTGAAAGGCCTAGTGCCTTTCAAACGAATTCGTGATTGTTGTCCGAACGTACGTTACGGGAATAAGATCAGCTGATCTTATCCGCGTATTTGGTATTAAGTTCAGCCTCGCGGGCTCGACGCGTTTCGTTGAACTCATTGAACAAACCTTCAAGGGTGCGCACGGCGACATGATCTTGATCCGGCCCGAACAGAAACTGTCGAGCCGCATCAGGGGTGTTGGCCTTGACGTACGCCTGTGCTTTGGTCACTGCCACCGCACCGATGCCCACACCAATGGAGATCCAGAAGAGACGCTTGAACATCACTCCCCCTTGTTATTGCTGTTGACGTTCTTCTTGTTCATGAAGGACTGCGCGGTGGTTTTCAGGGCATATGCAGCGGAAGCAACCTTGATAACCGGCTTGCCCAAGAAGGATCCATACAGATCGGTCAGGGCGCTGACATTATTGGCGGTTGTGGAAGCCGCTGCGGAAATCTTATTGACGTCTTCCAGCGACTTGTTGACCTGCTGCACCGTGGTCACACTCTCATCAAGCGCAGGAATCGCATGGTCTCCCGTTTCTTTGACTGTCTCGGCGAGCTGGTCGAACAGTTTGCCGAGACGAATCAACGGTAGATCATGAAACCGGCAAGAATCGCGAAAGCGATTGCCGCAATCAGACCGGCGATTTCTCCAACACCCATCTTGTACCTCTTTTCAGTCCCACGGTTGCCCGCGAACACAACACGCGCATAACAGTAGTAAAAAGCCCAGACCTAAGGCAAGTTTCGTCCGCCGGTCACTGGTTATACGATACGACGGTTACCGCTTCAGCGATAGGCTTACTGGTGTCGAAATCAAGCGTGGTGACCGATCCGTTCGCAGGGCGTTCGCTGAGGTCATAGCCTTCCGGCGCGAAACGGTGCATAAGGCTCAGCAGCGTGTTGCCGTGGGAAATCTGCAACACGTCATCACTGTCCCTCAGCGCAGGATTCGAAGCGATCAGCGCGAATCCCTCCTCGACTCTCGACCAATATTCCACGTCGGACTCGGCATCGTGGAATGGATCCGCTTCCTTAAGGAAGTCGCGGGTCGCACCAAGACCGAACTTTGCGACAATGTCGTTGTAGTTCTTCGCACCGTGCGGCCTCCCGCGGCGGTCCACGCCACGCCCATATCCTGGCCTTCGAAATAGCCGTAGAACTGTTCGCGGAAATGCATGTCACTGACCAGTTGGGGGCGGGTGTGTCCTGCGGCCTCATTCACGTCGAGGATGCGCTGGGCTGTCATTTGCGCACGCGTGGTGTCGGAGCAATATGCCGCGGCGAAATCGAACTCCTTCAGTTTGTCTGCGGCTTTGTCTGCGTCGGCGATGCCGGATTCCGTCAATGGAGAATTAGACCAGCCCTGCAGCCTGTTATATCGGTTGAAAAACGTCTGCCCGTGTCGGACAAGATGAAGATGAAGCAACATGGGTTCCATGCTACCCTCACGGTTTGAGCAAATCCGTGCTATACGATGTTATTATGGGTCATTTTATTTCACGTTGGCTAATTCTTACCGTCGCGGCGGGCGTTATGGTTGCGGTTCTGCCCGGCATGCACGCCATTGGCGAGCCCCCTGTGCTTGGCATCGCGGCGTTCGCCTTGTTCATGGCGCTTATCAATGCTTCCATAAAGCCGATTATCCATGTCATAGCGTTGCCGTTCTCGATTGTTTCGTTCGGACTGGTCGCACTGGTGATCAATTGGCTGTTCATGCAGCTTGCGTCATGGTTGGCGCTGTCGTTTTTCTCTGTGGGCGTCACTATTGACGGATTCGCATGGTCTGTGCTTGGCTCACTTGTTATGACGATTGTGAGCGGCATAGTAGGCGGCATCGTCGGCGACTGAAGGCTTCCCGTTGCTTATAAAAAGGCCGCACATGCGCTTGAGATAGCGAAGAGCCTCGCAATCCTGACGATTGCGAGGCTCTTGCTGTATGTCCTTATACTGTATGTTCTTACAGTATGTAGATCCAGATCAGCGGGCGTAGAATTCGACCACGTACTGGATGTTGACCTGCACCGGGATTTCCTCGGCTTCAGGCTTGCGAGTCAGGGTGGCCTTCAGGGAAGGCAGGTTGACGTCCAGATAGCCCGGAACCGGCGGCAGCACATCGCGGTGAGTGCCTTCGGCAGCAATCTGGAACGGAACCATGGTCTGGCTCTTGGCCTTGACCTGAATGGTCTGGCCAGGCTTGACGCGGTAGGACGGGCGGTCGACGATGTTGCCGTCAACGAGGATGTGGCGGTGAACCACGAACTGACGTGCCTGAGCGGTGGTACGGGCGAAGCCTGCACGCAGGACCAAGGCGTCGAGACGGGTCTCGAGATCGATCAGCATGGCGTTACCGGTCTGTCCGGCGGTGTGGGTGCCCTTCTCGTAAGCGGCGCGAAGCTGCTTCTCAGAGATGCCATACTGAGCGCGAAGACGCTGCTTTTCGCGCAGACGCACTGCGTAATCGGACTCAGTGCGACGGCGGGTGCGGCCGTGCTCACCCGGAGCGTACGGACGCTTTTCGAAGATGCGCTGAGCCTTAGGGGTCAGAGCGATGCCGAGGGCGCGGGAAAGGCGCACCTGACGGCGAGAACGCTGAACGTTCGTCATTGGTTTAATCCTTTGTTTGTTCTGTCGTTGTCTGAACGGAGCGCACACCGGTTTCCGATATGCGCTGAGCCAGCCTCTCCAGTGCTTCTTCGTGCATGCGCACGAACGACTTGAACACGTGCCGTAAACAGCTCGTATCGGCCGCCGACCCACTGATGGGCTAAGACTCCAGACGGTATGCTCCCTTGCGGGCGCACACCAATCGTTAATAATACACATGAGGCGGACGAGCTCGTCGTTTCGCCCTCTTCGGCATGTCATGCATCATGGCGCCGCTATGCTTCAGCCAGCACTCCCCTGTCCATGCGATAGATTCGATTCACATACGTCAAGGCATCCGATCATGGGTGACCATCAACACTGCGGTGCCGTCGTGTGCCACTTCCTGCAGCAGCCGCATGACGATGGCAGTGCTTTCGGCATCCAGATCTCCGGTGGGTTCGTCCGCTATCAGAAGTTTCGGACCATTCATCAGAGCTCGCGCTATGCTGACGCGTCTCATTTCGCCGCCGGAAAGTTCTTTCGGGTAGCATTCCGCCAAATCGTCGACCTGCAGTCGGCGCAGCAATGCGTGCGCACGTTCCACGGCATGGTCCTGAACGGGATCGTTGTGTGTTTTCGATACCGGAGCCGCCGCGATGACGTCCGGAAGTCCGTCGTCAACCGTCTGTTCGGAAGATGCGCCGGATACGGTTTCTTCCACTGATTTCGCATCAGACGAATCCGCAGGTATCTCAACATCGCACTGCGCCGTTTTGCCGTTGCACAGCACGGAAGGAAGAATCACATTGTCGAGTGCCGTGAGATTCGGCAGCAATGTCTGGCTTTGCGTGACGAATCCGATGATCCGATTGCGTACGACTGACATTTGTTTGTCGTTCAACCGCGTCACGTCATTGCCGTCCAAGTCGATAGAGCCCGATGTGGGTTTCAGCAGTCCGGTGATGAGATTCAACAATGTGCTTTTGCCATTGCCCGAGCGGCCGACGATCGCCACGAACTCGCCTTGGTCCAGCCTGAAATCCACATGGTCCACGGCTGCGAACGGTTTGCCGCGACGGGTGAACTCGCGAGTGAGCTCTTGTACTTCGAGAACCGTGTTTTCCGCCATCATTCACCTTCTCTCAAAGTCAGATAGGTTTCGGGAGCGGAAAGTTTCACCGCCGTCGCCACGGAGGCGAGCAGTCCGGTAAGCACCGCGAACACGAAACTCACTGCGATCAATGCCAACACATTCCACATGTTGGTTTGCAGATACGGCAACTGCAGCTGCTGTCCGATAAGCGTGCTGAACGGGAAAATCGCCAGCGACGCGACCGCAATGCCTATCACACCGCCCAAAGCTCCGATCATGGCCGATTCCTTCACGATGATGCCGACCAAAGTGGAACGATTGGCACCAAGAATGCGATACGCGGCGAATTCACGTTTGCGTTCGTTCATGGCGGACGAGAACACAGCAAGCAGCACGATCAGCCCCATGACCCAGAACACCGCGACGAAAAGGGTCACGTAGCGAATGATCACGTTCAGATTGGATCTCGTTGTGGCTGTGATACCCCCCGGATACACGTATCCGAGGCTTTTGATTCCTGTTGTTTTGGTGATGTTCGAAGCGACCTGCTGGGCGGAGTAACCGTCCTTGACCTTGATGAGCACGGCGGAAACGGCTTTGTCGGCATATTCTTCCGGAATGGCGGCATGCCCCACCTTGGCGGAATATCCGACCACGTCGGGAACGGTCTGCATGTTCACGAACACGGAATTGTCGAGCGACGTGCCGGTATTGGCGAGTTGCGCCGCCACGGGGAATTCGTGCCCATAGAGTTTGACCGTGTTGTTGCCCGACACGCTGATGCTGGCTCCTGCAACGATCTGGCCGCGCTGGAGCGTGCCGTCGAACTGCGATGCGATCCAAGGGGTGATCACGAAGTCGGTATCGGGGTTGAATCCGATGATCTGGACTTTCTCGTCGCAGCATGCGGCGGCCAACGATGAGATATATGTTTGTTCCGTGATTTCGTCGATGCCGTCGGCTTTTGCCACTTCGTCGGTGATCTCGTTGGTGAAGTAGAACGTGCTTGCCGATCCGTTGGTCAGCAACGCTTCGGCTTCGTTTTTGGTGTTTTGCGGCGTGACCATGAGATCGGCGCCCATACGTTCCTGCATGCTGTTCAAGCCGGCTTCAAGGTTCATGGACAGCAGTGAACCACCATAGAAGGCCACGGTAAGCATGGCGACGACGATGGTGAGCGCCGCGGTACGAAACGGTTTGCGTTTGAGATTGACCAGGGACAACCCGCCAAGGGTGATGTGTTGCGTCATATTGGGTCAGACGCGCTTCGCCGGCTTGAGATCGAGATATGCCGCGATTGCCGCAAGTACAGCCAGCAGCACGCCGAGCACGATCAGCGTCGGCAAGGTGACCATATGGCAGCGCATCATGGCACCTTTGCACACGCCGATGAGCACGGTCGGCACGGCGATGGTCAGCACGCCGAGCACCGCATTGGCGAGGTCAAGACCGGCGCGGGTCTGATCGGATACGAACAGGCCGACAATGCCAAGCGCCACGATCACGATGCCGATGCCGAGCGCGGCCTGAGCCGTGTAATGACATGCCATCGGCGTTTCTTTGACCGCGCATACGTGAGCGAAGGTCTGCGGCGCGATGGCGATCAAGATGCCGAGCACGATCTGCGAAATGCCTGCGTACAGTTTCTTATTCATAGCTTCCTCTCAAAAAAAGACAAACACCGCCGATTATTGCAGGGTCTTTTTGAAAAAGAAAGTCTTGTTTTTTCCTCCTTTTCGTGCTACAGAGGAGATTTCATCCGTTCTTCATCTCCGTCATAGCATTTCAATGGGTGCCATACGCAACAGCAGACGCTTGACCTCACCATTGCCAAAATCAACGGTAATGACCGAATTCATGCCCTTGTCCTGCGTTTCAATGACCGTACCCAACCCGAAATGATCATGCGTAAGCTTGTCGCCGACATGCACGTCTGCAATGTTCAGATCATTATGGCTACCGGCCGGGCTTGCGGATGAGGATTTGGTTAAATCCACAGGCTTGTTTTTCGGCTTGACACGTCGCGTGGTGACCTTGCCCGATTTCCCTCCTGACTTGCCGGAGCCATACGAACCATACGAACCGTATGAGGAACTGGTTCCCGATCCTCCGCACGAGCGCCGGGATGTGGAACCATACGAAGATGATGAGCTGCGTAGCCGGGCCGCCGTACTGCGAGCGCCCTGCCCCATATGAAGACGATCCGTATGAGGAACGAGACCACCGCGAGCCGGAACCGTATGAGGAACCATAATCCGACTTTCCATACGAGGAACCGCCGAATGACATCGATCCGAAATCGTCATCATCGTCCCAGCCGCCGAACTCGTCGTCGTCATCCTGCCAGCTGGCACGCATGCGTTCGACGCCGGCTTCGCGTCTTTTCCAATCAATCAGTTCGTCTGGAATCTCATCGAGGAACTGACTGGGCATCATGTCGCTGGCTTGCCCCCATTGCGCGCGTACGGCCGCGCGTGTCACATACAGGCGTCGCTTCGCGCGAGTGATGCCCACGTAGGCGAGACGGCGCTCCTCTGCCAGTTCGCTGGTGTCTTCCATGGCACGCTGGTGTGGGAATGTGCCTTGCTCCATGCCGGTCAGGAACACATACGGGTATTCCAGACCCTTTGCGGTATGCAGGGTCATCATCGTCACCTTGCCGGAATCTTCGTTCTCCCCTGGCAATTGGTCGGAATCGGCCACCAACGCGGTGGTTTCCAAAAATCCCGCCAATGTGGCGTCTGGCGTGTTCTGCTCGAATTCCGCCGCCACTGATTGCAGCTGGGAAAGATTATCGACGCGGGAAGCGTCCTGCGGATCCTCGGAGCGCTGCAGCTCTTCCAAAATCCCACTCTTGGCAAGCACTTCGGCAACCACTTCGGATGGCTTCGTGTCATGGTCCTTCGCAAAAGCCGCAAGCTCATGCATCATGTCTCGGAACGCACTCAACGGTTTCGTCGTGCGCGTGGACATGCCTTCGATCTGTTCCATATGTTCGATCGCTTCGAAAAAAGTGGTGCCATGGGCATCAGCATACGAGGCAACGAGTCCTTCCGCACGAACGCCCAGTCCGCGCTTCGGCACATTGAGGATACGTCGAACGTTCACATTGTCCGCAGGATTCACGATGGCCTGCAAATACGCGAGCGCATCCTTGATTTCCCTGCGTTCGTAGAATTTGGTGCCGCCGACGAGCTGATACGGCAGGTTGGCATTGATCATGGCCTCTTCGAGCGAGCGTGATTGCGCGTTGGCTCGATACATGATGGCGATGTCGCGATACGCCACGCCTTCCTCGTTGTGGATTCGTGCGATTTCGTTGGCGATCCATCCGGCTTCCTGCTGCGCGTTGTCGGCCGCGTATCCGACGATTTTGTCGCCTTCGCCAAGTGCCGTCCACAGTTTTTTCGACTTACGATTTTCATTTCTTGCGATCACCGCATTGGCTGCGTCGAGAATGGTCTGCGTCGAACGATAATTCTGTTCGAGCATGATGGTTTTCGCGTTAGGGAAATCCTGCTCGAAATCCTGAATATTACGAATATCCGCGCCTCGGAACGCATAAATCGACTGGTCGGAATCGCCCACCACCGTAATCCAAGACGGTCCGACACGGCCTGCTCCTCGCATATGTGGATCGGGCTGTTCTCCCGAATCAATGCCGGAAAGCTCACGTACGAGCACATATTGCGCATGGTTGGTGTCCTGATACTCGTCCACGAAAATATAACGGAACTTATGCCGGTAATATTCGCTCACCTGTGGGCAACGCTGGAACAATTCGACGGTGCGCATGATCAGATCGTCAAAATCCACGGCATTCGCCATGGCCAGACGGTACTGGTACTCCGCATACATCACGGCGACCAGCTCGTCGACATCGCCGGCCGAAACCTGATATCCGCGCTGGCCGGGCTTGTAGTCGCAGTTCACGCTTTTCAGCTGGTCCTGCCATGAAATCAACGAATTCTTGCAATCCGAGATCTTGCCCAATAGCATGCGCGGCGTATACCGCTTCGTATCGATGTTCAAATCGCCGCTGATGAGCTTGACCAAACGTTCGCAATCAGCCGTGTCATAAATGGAAAATCCTGAGGTAAGACCGATTTCCTTGCCGTCACGTCGGAGGATGCGCACGCACGCGGAATGGAAGGTGGAGATCCACATGTGTTCGGCTTCAGGCCCTACGAGGGCCGCAAGGCGTTCGCGCATTTCGGCCGCGGCCTTGTTCGTAAAGGTGATGGCGAGAATGCTGCTCGCCCAAAAACCGTGTGCCAGCAGCCATGCGATGCGTCTGGTGAGCACGCGGGTCTTACCGGATCCGGCACCAGCTCCGATGAGCAGGGCTTGTCCGTAGTACTTCACCGCTTCCATTTGCTGCGGATTGAGGTCCTTGATCAGACTTTGCGGATCGCACAGGACTGGTCCCATATTCTGCTCCACCGGTTCCTCTTTCCATGAAGATTCGAAGTCGATTACTGCGAAATTCATGTCTATCACACATGCAGGTCAGCGCAACACTCGCATGGTCAATTGACGCGCGTATGCTGAACGTTTATATGCGGTTCACCGTATGTCAACATCAACGCCGCCTTATGCGGCCAACAATCTAAGGGGATTCATGAAGGAGCTCGAAGAGCGCATTCGCCTGCAGGGTACCGTCAAGCCAGGTAATGTGCTGAAAGTGGATGCTTTCCTCAACCACCAGTGCGATGTCGAATTGTTCGACACATGGGTGCCGCTTGGGCGGAACATTTTGCCGGTAAAACCATCAACAAGATCCTGACCATTGAAGCTTCCGGCATTGGTATCGCCTGTGTTGCCGCGCGTCATTTCGGCAATGCGCCTGTGGTGTTCGCCAAGAAGGCGCAGTCCATCAATCTCGATGGCGACCAGTACACCACCACCGTCTACTCCTTCACCAAGCAGAAGGAATTCCCCGTCATCGTGTCCAAGAGGTATCTCAACGAGGGCGACCATGTGCTGTTGCTTGATGACTTCCTGGCCAACGGCAAGGCTCTGAAGGGCCTGATCAATCTGTGCCATGATGCCGGAGCGACGGTCGAGGGCATCGGCATCGCGGTGGAGAAGGGTTTCCAGGGCGGCGGCGATGAGCTGCGCGCAGCGGGATACGACGTTGATTCCCTGGCAATCGTGGAGTCGATGGATCCGGAAACCGGTACCATCGAATTCCGCTCCTGATCATCGCATCTCACGGGCGCGCATCAGAAACCATTACAACCTGTTACTCATCACAGCATGAATGAGAGAGGATTCATTGTGAGAGAAGAGAAGAAGAAAGACAACACGAACGAGAAGAAGGGCGTTTCCTTTGAAGCGCTTAGCAGCTTGGACGCGCCTGTTTCGTTCTGGAAGGGCATCCCGTTCGGCCTGCAGCATGTCATGGCGATGTTCGTGGCCAATCTGGCTCCGATTTTCTTGGTGGCTTCCGCCGCCAACATGAGTGCCGAGCAGTCTGCCACGATTATTCAGGCCGGTCTGCTGGTGGCAGGTCTGGGCACCTGCCTTCAGCTGTATGGCGTGTGGCTGATCGGCTCCCGCCTGCCGATGGTCACTGGCATTTCCTTCACCTATGTGGCTGCTGCCATGTCGATCGCCCAGAACCAAGGCTACGGCGCGGTCGCCGGCGCGGTTGTGCTTGGTGGCCTGTTGGAGGTTGCGCTTGGTTTGACGGCCAAGTATTGGCGTCGCTTCGTGCCGCCGATCGTATCCGCGATTGTGGTTACGTCGATTGGTTTCTCACTGCTTTCCGTTGGTGCCACCAGTTTCGGCGGCGGTTCCGGCGCTGAGGATTTCGGAAGCTGGCAGAATCTCACGCTCGGTCTGATTTCGCTGGTCGCCTGCTTGGCGTTCCAGCTGCTGATGAAGGGTACTGCCAAGCAGCTTTCCGTGTTGTTCGGCTTGGTTGTCGGCTATGTTGTCGCGATTTTCATGGGCAAGGTCGATTTCTCTGGTTTCGCGAATCTGCAGGTTGTGTCCGTGCCGCATTTCATGCCGTTCCAGCTTGAATTCGATCCGGGCGCGATCATCTCCTTCGCCCTGCTGTATGTCGTGTCTTCCGTTGAGGTGCTGGGTGATACCGCTGCGCTCACCAAGGTTGGTCTCGACCGTCAGCCTACCGATAAGGAGACTGCGGGCGCCATTGCAGGCGACGGTCTCATCTCCTCCGTCTCCGGCCTGTTCGGCTGCTTGCCGTTGACGTCGTTCGCACAGAATATCGGTTTGGTCGCCATGACCAAGGTCGTCAACCGTAAGGTGATTCTTTCCGGTGGTCTGATTCTGATGATAGCCAGCTTCGTGCCTGCCGTGGCGGAAGTGTTCAATTCCCTGCCGCAGGCCGTGCTTGGCGGCTGCACCATCATGATGTTCGGCAACATCATCCTGTCTGGCTTCCAGATGATTTCCGAGGCCGGCTATACGCAGCGCAACATCACCATTGCGGCGTTGAGTCTCACCATCGGTATCGGCTTCACGCAGGTCGGCGACATTTTCGTCAACTTCCCGCCGCTGTTCCAGTCCATCTTCGCATCCAATTGCATCGCCGTGGCGTTCGTTGTGGCCGTGCTGTTGAATGCCCTGCTGCCGAGTGAAGAGCATTTTCTGTCGGCTCCGCAGCATCAGGAAGACTGAGTCCGTTCAGATCCTAAAAGGTTATGAGGAATCCCCCTGCTCAAACGAGTCAGGGGGATTCCTCATATTCATCGCAAAACTGCTTTGCCGCGATTCGCAAGAAGGATGTTTCAGTGTCCTTGCTTGATCCAGTTCGCAATCGCATCCTTGACAGCCTGGGCGTACAGCGTATTGGACATGCCAGGGTGAATACCATCTCCGGCAAGCTCATCAGGATACGCCGAAATCGTAGCGTCCCAGTCAACGAGAACAACGTTGTCGGAATGGCGGCCGCGAAGTTGCTCAACGCGTCGTTCGTTCCGGGGACCCAAGACACGGGGGCATGCGCATTAATCAGCACAAGCACATGATCCGGTCCAATGTCGTTCAGTATGTCATTGAGTTGGCCATCGGTCACCGCTGAATTCGTAGCCAAGCCGACCAGCACCCATTGGCGCAATCCTTCCGGCTGGCTTTTGGCTTGGTCTATAAGTCCCAATGCCTTGGTCATCGAGCGTGAGGTTTCCGCATCAACAGTGATTCCGGGAAAAACGGATTGCAAACCTTTACTGGAGGCAAGCATCACCGAGTCACCGAATGCGACCATCTGCTGTCCGTCAGGCATGGTGTATGCGGGTTTCTTGGGCGCTGGCGGATGCTTCCTATCGAAGTCGAGATGCATGCCCTGCTGCTCTTTCAGCATTTTCGCATTCTCTTCCAACGCGCGTTCCACACTGGTCTGCTTTGGTGCGTTGGCTACCGCGTATCCAGACATCAAGCATGTACTCAATACCACGGCGATCGTAATCCAGCATCTGGTTACATCCCACATTCCGTTTTCTGGCAGCGGGCGAATCATGCGATAAATCCGCCACGGGCGACGGGCTGTTCTACCAACTTCCACGACATGGCGGTACAACATGCGGTAAGAGCGAGTGTGATTAGCAGCATCCATCCCAGATGCCGAGCACCCCACTGGGGGAACATCGCCTTGGTGAACAACCATAAAGGCCAATGCCACAGGTAAATGCCGTATGAATATCGGCCGGCCACATCAAATGGTTTGAACACCAGCAGATCCTGCATCCAAGATCCGAAAGGAATGGAACCGGCGACCAGAACCACTGAAAGTAGCGAAGCCGCGAAAATCCCTCCATAGAAGGCAGCAGGACCCTGCTCAACGTGCTGCATCATCCATAACAGAATCAGTAATGCCACAAAAGCCGCCGCAGGGCCGATCTTGCTCCAGACCAGACGAGCGCGTTCCATGATCGCCGTTTCTTCCGGACGACCGTTGCCACGCCGTATGATCATCAGCAGCCATGCCAGCATGGCACCTAGCCAAAGTCCCATGGCATGTGTGTCCGAACCGAAATACACTCTGGTTGGATCGGTTCCCGGGTGATACTGCAATCCCATGGAAAGCGCACTGCACACGGCAAGTCCGGCAAGTACCGCCACCGGCACCCAACGTACCAGAATTTTTCGAAGCAGGTAGATCAGCAAAGGAGCCAACAGATAGAACTGTATCAGCACCGACATGAACCACAGATGACGGAACATGTCTGGATTCATCTGCGAGAAATAGCTGGCGCCACTGCCGATGGCATACCAGTTGTAACAACCCAGCATAGCCGTCACTATCTGGTTGTTAATGTCCACCAACATGTCTTGGTTGATGAACCATGCCAACGATACGGTGACGGGAATCATCAGAATCAGCGCCGGGTATATTCTGCGCAGACGCTTGAGGTAGTATTCCTTGAAACCTATTCCCTTGCCGGAATCAATATGATTCAGCAACGACGAGAAAATCAGAAAACCTGAAATGGTGAAGAATATGTCAACGCCTAGGAATCCGCCCCGCAGAGTGCCCTGGTCGCAGTGATACAACACTATCGCGATCAAGCGATGCCCTTGAGGCCATTCAGACCGACAAAACGACGTCTTACCACAACAATCAACCGCTTCTCTCAACATGCGACGTATGCGCGTTAGGCACAACGTTTCGTATCGTACTACCAGCCCTCCCCCATTATGCGGATCATGAACAGATATGGAAAGGTGTTGTCTGGGACGATTGGAAACGTTCGGCGATCGAAACCTTAAAAGCGGTGAAACATAAGGATTATTCGAAAAAGAAAGGACCGTACGTCCCATTGGCATTGGATTTGATTCCAATGGAACGTATGGTCCTCTTCATACGGTCCCGTCAATCATTTGACTGCGGGATCTCCTTGCTCACTTGGAGAAGACGTTGCCGTAAGTGTCTTCGCCTGCTTCTGCGATTGCCGCGGACTTGCGGGCGATTGCCAGCTCCTCGTTGGTCGGAATGACGCAGATGGTGATCTTGGAATCCGGGGTGGAGATGATGCGCGGTTCCTTGGAACGGGTGGCGTTCTTCTCTTCGTCCAGCTTGACGCCGAACGGGGCGAGCTTGTCGCACACCATCTTGCGGACCACGTCATCGTTCTCGCCGACGCCTGCGGTGAAGGTGATCACGTCTACGCCGCCCATCTGAGCGGTGTAGTTGCCGATGTAGCCGACGATGCGGTGTACGTAGACGTCGAGAGCCAGCTTGGCGTCCTCGTTGCCTTCGGCGACCAGACGGTGAACCTCACGGAGGTCGCCGAAGCCGGTCATGCCCATCATGCCGGAACGCTTGTTGAACAGAGCGTCGAGCTCGTCCACGTTCATGTGGGCGTTGCGGATCAGGTGGAAGACGACGGCCGGATCGATATCGCCGGTACGGCCACCCATCATGAGCCTTCGAGCGGAGTCAGGCCCATGGAGGTCTCGACCGGCTTGCCGGAAACTTCGGCGGAGGCGGAAGCGCCGTTGCCGATATGCAGCACGATCTGCTTGAGCCTTCAGCCGGCTTACCGATGACGCTCGGCACCACGGAAGAGATGAACTCGTGGGAGGTGCCGTGGGCGCGTAACGGCGGATGTGGTACTGGTCGGCGATTTCCTTGTTCAGCGCGTAGGTGCTTGCGCCTCGGCAGCTGGAAGAAGAAGGAGGAATCGAACACGAAGATCTGCGGGACGTCCGGCAGGAGCGCGCGCATGACTTCAGCACCCTTGGCTTCCGGACCGTTGTGCAGCGGCGCGAGCACGGCGAGGTCCTTGACCTGGTTGATGGTCTTGTCGGTGACCAGAGCCGGGTTCGGGAAGATGGAACCACCCTGCACCACGCGGTGACCAACAGCCACGATGCCGGCCTCGTCCAGCTTCGGACCGAACTCGTTGAAGAAGCCGAGCACGCGCTTCAGACCCTGCTCGTGGTCGTGGATCGGCTCTTCCAGCTCATGCTTCTCGCCGTTGAACTCGTGCTTGTAGTGGCCGTCAACCGGCTCGCCGATCTTCTCGACCAGGCCGGAAGCAATACCTTCACCGGTTTCAAGATCAACCAGCTGATACTTGATAGAGCTGGAACCGGAATTGATGACAAGGACGGTTTTCGCCATTGTGGGCATCCTCCATGTGTTAATCGATGTGCCGCTTGCGCGACTTTCCAAACTTTAGATTACTCTTTGCTTGCTACAAAATAGCGTTTTACTGGGCTTCGATGGCGGTCAGAGCAACCGTGTTGATGATGTCCTGCACGGTTGCGCCTCGGCTCAGGTCGTTGACCGGTCGGTTCAGTCCCTGCAGCACCGGACCGACGGCCACTGCGCCGGAGGAACGCTGGACGGCCTTGTACCCGATGTTGCCCGCGCACAGATCCGGGAACACGAACACATTGACATGGCCCGCCACATCGTTGCCCTTGGCCTTGGTGGCTGCAACGGTCGGCGACCAAGCCGCGTCGAACTGGATGGGACCGACGACCGCGAGGTCCGGAGCCTTCTCCTTCACGAGTGCGGTTGCTTCCTCCACGAGATCAACGTCCGGTCCCTTGCCGGATCCCAGCGTGGAGTACGACAGCATGCCGACCTTCGGATCGAGGCCGAACGCCTTTGCCGTTTCGGCGGACTGGATGGCGATTTCCGCAAGCTGCTCAGCGGACGGGTTCAGGTTGATGGCGCAATCGGAGAACACTGCGACATGGTCCTTGAAGCACATGAGGAACGCGCCGGACACGAGGGAAGTTCCCGGCTTGGTCTTAATGACCTGCAGGGCCGGGCGTACGGTGTTGGCCGTGGAGTTGATGGATCCGGAAACCAGACCGTCAGCCTTGCCGAGCACCACAAGCATGGTGCCGAAATAGCTGTCGTCGGTGAGCTGCTTGCGAGCCTGTTCTTCGGTCATGCCCTTCTTGGCGCGCAGTTCGCACAGCTTGGCGACCATCGGAGCGAGCACTTCCTCGTCGTCCTTGGCCTGGAACTGCGCCTTTTCGAGGGATTTGAGACCAAGCTCCTCGCCGCGGGCGAGAATGCCTTCCCTGTCTCCGACGATGATCAGATCGACGATGTCGCGCTCAAGCAGGTAGTCGGCGGCCTTGATGATGCGGTCTTCGGATCCTTCCGGAAGCACGATGGTTTTCTTGTCCGCCTTGGCCTTGCCCAGCAGACTGTACTGGAATGCGTATGGCGTGGTCGGCGCCTCGAATGGAGCCTCAACAGCGGAGATAAGCTCTTCGGCGTTGACATTCGCCTCGAATGCCTCCGTGGCCTTGGTCACGGCGTCTTCCTCGTCAAAATCAACGGCGGGTAACGTCCACACCGGCACCTCGTAAGCTGCGAACTCCTCCTTGAGAGGTTCCACCTGTTCGTCTTTGCATCCGGTGATGAACACGCCGGCGACCTTGCTGCCTGCATTCTCGATGATGGTCTTCGACGCCTCGACAGTGCCCAGGACCTGTTCCGGAGTGCGGTTGATGTGCATACGGCAAGAAGCACGACAGACTTGAGATCAGCGGCTACGTCAGCATTGAACGCAAAGATGGACGGGTCGTTGATGGCGGATTTGTCCGTTCCGACAACAACCACGGCTTCGGGCTGGGCGGTTTCGATGGCTTCCGTGTAGGCGGCCACGATATCGGCCCGGGAACCTTCCTTGTCGGTGCGTGCACGCTTCGGGCAAACACCGACGGATTGTTCACGGCTCAGCCCCGAGTTGCTTGCTTCAAGAAGAACGTCGGTGAAGGTTTCCTTGCGACAAACCGCCGGACGGAACACGGCCGTCTTCTTGGCAGCTGCGAATGCCTTGGTGACGCCAAGGGCCACGACGTTGCGGCCGTTTGCTGCTTCAGGCTGATAATGGTGACGCTGGTTAGACTCACGATGTCTGCTCCTATTCGTTGTTTTTAAGGTGTGTGACTGCGCTGTTTCGCACCATGTGCCATTGTAATGCGTGAACGGTAACAGACACGCATTTCATGACATGGTGTCACAACGCATTACAAAGTTACGGATATGGCAAAAGCCCCAAGGGAAAATCCCTTGGGGCTTTGTTCAAGCAATCAGCCTATAGACTAGACTCACTCGTTATCGCCAGCGGTTGCGGCGGTAGCGGAGACAGCACCCTGCTTGGTGGTGTTGACGCCAGAGTAGACCCAATCGGTGTAATCCGGGTGATCGTAGCCGTTGTCGACTGCGAACTGGAAGGCTTCCTGACGGAAGGCTTCGAGCTCGTTGATCTTGTCGGCGTACTTGTCAGCATCGATCATGCGCAGAGCTTCGGCAACGAGCTCGTAGCGGTCGATGTTGTTCACGCGAACCATGTCGTACGGGGTGGTGGTGGAGCCCTGCTCCTCGTAGCCGTGGACGTTGAAGTTGTCGTGGTTCGGGCGATCGTAGATCAGACCACGCACGTCGCGAGCGTAGGAGTGGTAAGCGAACAGGACCGGCTTGTCTTCGGTGAACAGGTCAGCGAAGTCAGCGTCGGAGATAGCCTGATCGTTCTCCTTGGTGGACTGCAGCTTGACCAGATCCACAACGTTGACGACCTTGAACTTGATGCCGAGCTCGTTGAGCTTGTCGGCAGCAGCCATGATCTCCTGAGCCGGAACGTCGCCAGCGGAGGCGAGCACGATCTGGCTTCGTCGTTGGACTTGGCGGTGGAAGCCCACTCCCACTCGGCAGCGCCTTCTCGAGCTCAGCGCGAGCTTCGTCCAGGGTCAGCCAAGTAGCGGCCGGCTGCTTACCAGCAATGATCGCGTTGATCATGTTGGTGGACTTGTAGCACTTCTCAGCCACAGCGAGCAGCATGTTGGAATCCACCGGGAAGTAGATGCCGATCACGTGATCGTTGTTGAAGCACTTGTTCAGCAGGACGGAGGTGACACCCGGATC
>ENA-OPZM01000011-OPZM01000011.1-human-gut-metagenome-genome-assembly--contig:-NODE-11-length-76806-cov-3.450123_pt1 | contig 76806 bp, 87 predicted proteins | sample MGYA00242478_ERZ504493 | MGnify/ENA primary metagenome ERZ504493 (study PRJEB26092, sample SAMD00036227) | human gut metagenome | host: Homo sapiens | study: EMG produced TPA metagenomics assembly of... | reverse complement strand
GCTTCTGCACAGCCATTGATGATTTTGCAGAAGTGGGGATCCACATGTGCCTGGATGATTTCGGTTCCGGTTATGCAAATCTGAACGCAGTTCTTCGCATTCCGTTTTCAGCGGTAAAAATGGACCGTTCTCTTCTGTCCGGGATCAGCAGCGATCCTCAGACGGCTACTTTTTATCGCAGCATTGTCATGATCCTGCAGCATATGGGATATAAGGTGATCGCAGAAGGTGCTGAGACCGAAAAGGAGGTAAAGCTTCTGGAAAAATGGGGCGTGGATATGATACAGGGATATTATTTTTCCAGGCCCCTGTGCGAGGAGAAGCTTCTGGAAAAAATTTCCTGAAATGATCAGAAACAGGCGGAAAACATGCTTCCATAAAAAGCAGGGTTTTCGCCTGTTGTATTCTGACAGACACAAATTGCTTGAAGTTTACAGATACTTTTGATAGAATAGATAGGCTGTGGCGGCTGAAGAAAGCGATTTTTCGGAAGACCGGTTCCTTGAACGGCCACGCGTATCTTTTGGAAAAATTGCAGAGAAAAGATGATCATGTGGACTTTACAAGTACATATATTTTGAGTATAATACAAACAAACGTTCGAATATAAAAGAAAGGAATCAGTGGAATGGCAAAAAAGACACTTATGATGCGGGCAGTATCTCTGTCCTGGAGGCCTCGAGGCCGTGCGAAAGCGCCCCGGTATGTATATCGGAAGCGTATCCAGAAAGGGACTGAACCATCTGATATATGAGATCGTAGACAATGCGGTGGATGAGCACCTTGCAGGGTACTGCAGCCGTATCCATGTAGTTCTTGAGAAGGACGGTTCCTGTACAGTAGAAGATAATGGACGAGGGATCCCGGTGGATATGCATGCCAAGGGAATATCTGCGGAGCGTCTTGTTTTTACAACCCTTCATGCAGGCGGTAAGTTTGATAATTCCGCATATAAGACAAGCGGCGGACTTCATGGTGTAGGTTCTTCCGTAGTGAACGCATTATCTACGTATCTGGATATTAAGATCAGCCGTGATGGTTATATACATCATGACCACTATGAGAGAGGAATCCCTACCATTGAACTGGAAGCAGGACTTCTCCCAAATTAGGGAAGACCAGAGGTACCGGAACTTGTGTGAATTTCCTTCCGGATCCGGAGATTTTTGAGAAAACAAGATTCGGAGCAGCGGATGTAAAGAGCCGTCTCCATGAGACTGCTTATCTGAATCCGGAGCTTACCATCCATTTTGAGGATCGGAGAGGGGATACTCCTGAGGATATCGAGTATCATGAGCCGGAGGGAATCGTAGGCTTTATCCGTGACCTTAACAAGAATGCACAGCCTCTCCATGATCCGGTTTATTTTAAAGGAGAGGCAGACGGGATCCAGGTGGAAGTTGCTTTTCAGTTTACCAATGAGTTCCGTGAGAATGTTCTGGGATTCTGCAATAATATCTACAATGCAGAGGGAGGAACTCATCTGACCGGATTTAAGACTACCTTCACAACGGTAATGAACACCTACGCACGTGAGATCGGTGTACTGAAGGATAAAGACCCCAATTTTACAGGTGCAGATATCCGAAACGGAATGACTGCTGTAGTCTCCATCAAGCATCCGGCACCCCGCTTTGAGGGACAGACCAAGACCAAGCTGGACAACCAGGACGCATCCAGAGCTACCGGCAAGGTGGCAGGAGAACAGCTGGTACTGTTTTTTGACCGAAATCTGGAAATACTGAAGACCGTCCTTTCCTGTGCGGAAAAAGCGGCTAAGATCCGTAAGACCGAGGAGCGTGCCAAAACAAACCTTCTTACCAAACAGAAATATTCTTTTGATTCCAACGGCAAGCTGGCCAACTGTGAGAAGAAGGATCCGTCACAGTGTGAGATCTTTATCGTAGAGGGAGATTCCGCCGGCGGTTCGGCCAAGACAGCCAGAGACCGTAACTATCAGGCAATCCTTCCAATCCGCGGTAAGATCCTCAACGTAGAGAAGGCTACCATCGACAAGGTGCTGGCCAACGCAGAGATCAAGACTATGATCAATGCCTTTGGCTGCGGCTTTTCCGAAGGCTACGGAAATGATTTTGATATCACGAAGCTTCGCTATGACAAGATCGTGATCATGGCCGATGCGGATGTGGATGGTGCTCATATCTCTACTCTGCTTCTGACTTTGTTTTACCGTTTTATGCCGGAGCTTATCTATGAGGGACATGTGTATATTGCCATGCCACCTCTTTATAAGGTAATGCCGAAGAAGGGACAGGAGGAATATCTCTACGATGATAAGGCCCTTGAGAAATACCGTAAGAGTCATAAACCAGGAAGCTTCACACTCCAGAGATACAAAGGTCTCGGTGAGATGGACGCCCAGCAGCTCTGGGAGACTACCCTGAACCCTGAGACAAGAATGATGAAGCGTGTGGAGATCGAAGATGCCCGCATGGCCTCCGATGTGACAGAGATCCTGATGGGAAGCGATGTTCCGCCGCGTAAGGCATTCATTTATGAGCACGCGACAGATGCGGAACTGGATATCTGATAGATAATGAGCAGGATTTGTTACTGTTCATAGGGAATATTCTGCGAGGTGGTTTTTGTGAGCGAAGGTCACAGAAAAACCGAGAATTGTAACCCGGAATTAGATTGGGAGAATTGAACAATGAATACGAAACAGGACAATATCATCCGCACTGACTATGCGGAGATCATGCAGAAATCATATATCGATTACGCCATGAGCGTTATCATTTCCAGAGCGCTGCCGGATGTACGTGACGGACTGAAGCCGGTACAGCGCCGTACCCTTTACGATATGTATGAGCTGGGCATCCGCTACGACCGCCCGTACCGTAAATGTGCCCGTATTGTAGGAGATACCATGGGTAAATATCATCCCCACGGTGATAGCTCCATTTATGATGCGCTTGTAGTCATGGCGCAGGAATTTAAAAAGGTCGTACACTGGTGGACGGACATGGAAATTTTGGTTCTATTGAAGGCGACGGAGCTGCAGCCATGCGATACACAGAGGCCCGCCTGGAGAAACTGACCCAGGAGGTTTTCCTGGAAGATCTTGATAAGAACGTTGTGGACTTTATGCCGAACTTTGATGAAACAGAGAAGGAGCCGGTAGTACTTCCGGTGCGTATTCCAAACCTTCTTGTAAACGGAGCAGACGGAATCGCCGTTGGTATGGCTACCAGCATCCCGCCGCATAACCTGGGCGAAGTGGTAGATGCGGTGAAGGCATATATGAAGAACAACGACATCAGCACCAGAGGACTGATGCGTTATCTCAAGGGACCGGATTTTCCTACCGGCGGCATCGTGGTAAACAAGGACGATCTTGTAAAGATCTACGAGTCCGGAACCGGCAAGCTCCGTATCCGTGGACGTGTGGAAGTGGAGAAATTAAAAGGCGGCCGTCAGCAGCTGGTGATCACAGAGATCCCATATACCATGATCGGTGCCAATATCGGAAAATTCCTTAATGATATCGCAACTCTGGTAGAAACCAAGAAGACCACAGATATCGTGGATATTTCCAACCAGTCCTCCAAAGAAGGGATCCGTATCGTTCTGGAACTGAAGCGCGACGCAGATGTTGAGAACCTTACCAACATGCTCTATAAGAAGACCCGACTGGAGGATACCTTCGGTGTCAATATGCTGGCAGTTGCAGACGGAAGACCGGAGACACTGGGACTGAAGCAGATCATTGCTCACCATGTGGACTTTGTATTTGAGGTAAATTCCAGAAAATATACAACCCTTCTTGCCAAGGAACAGGAGAAAAGGGAGGTCCAGGAAGGCCTTATCAAAGCCTGTGATGTCATTGACCTGATCATTGAGATCCTCCGTGGCAGCAAGAGTCGCGACCAGGTAAAGAAATGTCTGACCGACGGTATCACAGAAGGGATTAAATTCAAGACCAAGACATCCGAAAAAGCGGCAAGATCCCTGAAATTCACAGAGAAACAGGCCACAGCGATCCTGGACATGCGTCTTTACAAGCTGATCGGACTGGAGATCGATGCTCTGATGAGGGAGCATGAGGAAACCATGAAGAATATTGCTGCTTATGAGGATATCCTGAATAATTATGACTCCATGGCAGCAGTGATCATGGGTGAACTGGATCAGATTAAGAAGGAATACGGCAGTAAGCGTAAGACTTCCATTGAAAATGCAGAGGAAGCTGTCTATGAGGAGAAGAAGATGGAAGAGACCGAAGTCTGCTTCCTGATGGATCGTTTCGGATATATGCGTCTCATTGACAAGAATGCCTACGAGCGTAATAAAGAAGCCGCCCATGCAGAGAGCCGCTATGTCTTTACCTGCATGAATACGGACAAGATCTGTATCTTTACAGATACCGGCAAGCTCCACACAGTGAAGGCAGAGGATATTCCGCTGGTGCGTTTCCGTGATAAAGGTGTTCCGGCAGATAATCTGGGTAATTATGACAGTACTTCCGAGCAGATCCTCTATGTGGCACCGCTGAGTCAGGTAGCAGCCTCCACGATACTCTTTGTTACAGAGAACGGCATGTGCAAGCTGGTAAAAGGAGAAGAGTTCCGTGCTTCCAAGCGTACCATTGTTTCCACCAAGCTTGCGGAGGATGACCACCTTGTATTCGTAGGAGCAGCCGACGAGATGGATCAGGTTGTGTTCCAGTCTGAGAAGGGATACTTCCTCCGTATCCTGAAAACCGAGATATCCGTCACCAAGAAAAACGCCCTGGGTGTCCGAGGCATGAAGCTTACCGGCGAAGACCGCATCCACCACGCCTATCTCCTGGAAAGCCGCCAGGAATATGCCATTGAGTATCATGACAAGCAGTATGTACTGAATAAAGTTAAGCTGGCGAAGAGAGATACGAAAGGTGTGAAGCCGAGGGTATAAAAGACGCGAAGAGGATTGCGGATAACTGGCAGATAGGATATGATAGGGTTATATGAAAATGGGAGGCGTTAAAATGCGATATGATCTTCCGGAAAGAGTTATAAGAGAACTATTTTCATTTGCCACAAAACATTCTGTCAGAAAGATCATCCTCTTTGGGTCCCGTGCAAGAGGAAACAATACAGAAAGAAGTGATGTAGATATTGCTGTATATGGAGGTGATTTTGATTCCTTTTACTGGGATATTAAAGAAAATATCCATTCACTTCTGATGTTTGATGTAATTAATGCAGATGATTCGATTTCTGAAGAACTCAAAAAAGAAATTAAAAAGGATGGAGTTGTGATCTATGAAAAAGCTTGATAATTTTTCTAATTGTCTTACTATATTAAGAAATGCAGATTTCAAACTTGCGGATAACAACGATATTTACAGAACCGGCGTGATCGGACAGTTCAACCTGACTTTCGAGCTGGCTGGAAAGCTCTTCAGGAGATCCTGCGACTCCACGGGGCAGAAGAAGCAGACACCGGTTCACCGAGAGAAATCCTGCAGCTTGGCTATAAGCTGGGCTTCGTAAACGATTCAGCAGTGTGGCTGCTCATGCTGAAAAAGCGTAACACATCTGTCCATATATATAATGAGCAGGAAGTAGATGAGATGATCCTGCTCATCCGCGACAGCTTTATTCCGGCTTTTGTGGTTCTTGAGAAAACGTTGAGGGAGAAGCTGGCAGAAGCGGAGAGTGACTGGACGTAAAAGCAGTGATCCTGAAAGATACAGGACAAACAGGAGCGTGATCATATGACAATGAAAAAAAGAAGCTGCCTATAGGAATTGAAAATTTTGAAGAGCTGCAGAAAGAGGAGTTTTATTATGTGGATAAAACGAATCTGATCAGGGATTTACTGATGCAGTGGTCAAAAGTAAATCTTTTTACGCGCCCGCGCAGATTTGGAAAATCTTTGAATATGAGTATGCTGAAATATTTCTTTGAACCGGGTGGAGATAAGGAAATATTTAAAAACTTGCAATCTCAGGGGAAACGGAAATTTGTGAGAAGTACATGGGAAAGTTTCCGGTAGTGTCAATTTCGTTGAAAGGAATAAATGGGGAATCTTACGAGAAGGCATGTGCAATGGCGGTGCAGGTGATTCAGAGCGAAGCGAGGCGGTTTCAGTACCTTCTGGAAAGCGAACGTCTGACCGCTTATGAAAAGAAAATCTTTGCTTCTCTGCTGCAGGCAGATATGGGAGAGGATCTTTTATGCAGCAGCCTGAAAATTATGTCTGAGCTTCTTGAAAAACATCATGGATGCAAAGTCATTCTGCTGATCGATGAGTACGATGTGCCATTGGCAAAAGCTTTTGAGCGAGGCTATTATGATCAGATGGTCATATTCATTCGAAATATGTTTGAGTATGCCCTGAAAACAAATGACAGTCTGAAATTTGCAGTGCTGACCGGGTGTATGCGAATTTCAAAAGAAAGTATTTTTACAGGATTGAACAATATTAAAGTTCTGTCTGTGGCAGACGTACAGTTTGATGAATACTTTGGTTTCACAGATCAGGAAGTAAAGGACATGCTGGATTATTACGGCTTTTCTAACAGGTATGATGAGGTAAAAGAATGGTATGATGGTTATCAGTTTGGAAATGTCGGAGTGTACTGCCCGTGGGATGTGATCAATTACTGTGACACTCTGAAAGCAGATTCGGATGCACAGCCAAGGAATTACTGGCTGAACACCAGCAGTAACGAGGCGGTTCGAAGATTTATCCGGGAGTCAGATCATGCAGCCACCAGGCGGGAAATCGAAAAGCTTGTGGCAGGAGAGGCGATCACGAAGGAAATCCATCAGGAACTGACATATAAAGATATGTATGATTCTATTGATAATCTGTGGAGTGTCCTGTTCACAACAGGATATCTTACCCAGAGGGGAAAGCCAGACGGAGATAACTTCCGGTTGGTGATTCCGAATGTTGAAATCAGAAAAATCTTCACTTCACAGATCATGGAGTTGTTCAAAGAAAGTGTTCCCAAAAACGGAGAAGCCCTGAGAAATTTTTTGCCAGGCCCTGAGAAATGGAGACGCAAAGAGTGTGGAAAATCTGCTGGAAGAATATTTGAGAAAGACCATCAGTATTCGTGATACCTTTGTAAAAAGGCAGATGAAGGAGAATTTTTATCATGGTATTCTGATTGGCATCCTTGGATTTGAGGATACATGGAGCGTTTCTTCTAACAAAGAGTCCGGCGATGGGTACAGTGATATTCTGGTAGAGACGGATGATGGAGAAACCGGCATTATTCTGGAACTGAAATATGCGGAAGATGGAAAACTGGATGAATCCTGCCGGGAAGCGTTACGGCAGATAAATCTGCGGCGGTACGAAGAAGAACTTCTCGATGAAGGCGTTGAACATATTTTAAAATATGGGATTGCATTTTATAAAAAAAGATGCCGGGTAATGCTTGCTGATGTTGATACAGATCATTAAGCAATATATATTCCCACCGACCAGGTACAAACCAACCCCGGGCGGTGGGGATTTTTTGCCCTCTTGACAGAAAACCTCCCCATCTCCTATAATAACAATTAGCCTGAACTAACATAGCCGCAAATACAAATAAAGTTCAGTACAGAAAAACCATGAAAAATGATCAGGATTTCACAGAAGAACTGGGGCACAGCATGCCTTCTTCCAAAAGAGAAACCGAGGAAGACATGCTGGAAGAGCTCTGTTCTCTTGCAAAAAAGGACGCCCGGATCACCATTCCGGAGATCTGCGGGCGGATGGAGATGACCCGGCGGGAAGTGCTGGCCTATCTGAAACAGCTCTCCGCACAGGGCTATGTAAAAACAGAAGAAAACAAATCCTACGTCCGTCTTACAGAGCTGGGATGCATCCGCGGAGAAGAATGCCGCCACCGTCATGAAACCTTCACCCAGTTTCTGGAGTATGTAGGCGTAAACAGCGAAACTGCAGAAGAAGACGCCTGCCGCATGGAACATGTGGCAAGCGAAGAGACCGTGCAGCAGATCCATAATTTCATCAACTACGGAAGCACCTTTGAGCGTGTCATGAAAAAAACAGACCTACGGTATTACTACGAACCGGGAGACTACACCTTCATGATGGGCATCTACTACATGGAAAAAACCTGCCCGAGAAGACTGACCACAGAATTTAAAGACTACCGGGAACAGATCAGCCTCCACGTAAAAGAAGAAGACAGCTGCTTCGAACTCCTCCGCACAGACCAGACCAAGAACCGTCTGGATCTCTGGTACCGGGATCCGGAGACCGGCTGGATGAAAGCTGCCGAAAAAGACGGCAACCCGCTGATCCCTACTGGCGTATTTCAATATTTTCTCCGGCATCACGATCCGGTCATAGAAGGAACCGCCCTGGTGGCATTTGCCAGAGAAGGAGAGAACCCCATGGAGTGGAATAGCCGGGAGCTGGATGTACATATCTGGTAGGAGGATGCTTATGGAAAAAGAAAACACTGAAGGACTGCTCCATCCATCCATGCTGCAGATTCGCTATCTGACAGAACTGGCAAAAATAGGCAAAAAACGAGGCAGCGTGGCGCTGATCGCCGATACCTGCGGAGTCAGCCATGGCCCGGTAAGCCGCTTTTTTAAAGAATGCATTGGTGCAGGATACCTGAGTGAAGGCTATGAATTTACCGAAAAGGGTACTCGCGCACTGAAAACATACCAGAGGATCCTGAAAGAAGTCGGCGCCTATCTGGAACGGATCGGGATCGCGGCATCCGAGATCCCCGAAAAAACAAGACAGCTCATTGAAGAACGTAGATTACAGCCTTCTCATGACAATGACCAGAAATTCCGGCAGGTAAAGGAATCCCGAAACCAGACAAATGCAGAGAAAGGAAGCCTCTATTATCTGGATCATGTGCTGGAAAAAGGCCGCTTTGAAGTAGGAATTGCCATTTATCAGCTGAACACAGAAGGCACAACGAAGCTTTCCATGGCAAACAACGGGTTCGAGCATCTGCCTGCATCCGGAACAATACCCGAGGAAGCTGGCTGGAATTGACCACCCGTGAGATGCACGCCCATTCCCGGATCGACGGGGCAGATATGCGGGGAAGGCTCTCATCCCTGAAATACGTAGACCAGGCCAGCTCTACGAAGCCGCCATCCGGGAGGGCAAAGTTCGCATTCCCCTAAGTGCCTGCCGCTTCATGAAGACACACCTGGGAAACGTAAAGGGAATGGTCTCCATCACCGTTACCTGCAGCGTAGGCAAAGCCCATATGCCGGAGAGCACCGCACTTCTGATGTTCTGGCTGTAGAAAATAATCAGACCGATTAAAAGCCGAAATGAAAAAAAATCGGCTTTTTTTTTGTGCCAAAAATCCGGAAATGCCCATGTTTACGGGATTTTTGAAAAATATAAATGGTTCCCGCAGGGAACGGAAAACAAAAAAATAGTTGACCCAAACTAACACTTGTGATTAAATGACAGCAGAGAGTTAGACATGGGTAACAGGAGAGAATGTGCCCTGGCCTGCTTAAAAGAAGGGTGTGCGACACCTTACCACATAAGGAGGAAAGAAATGAGAAGAAAGAATTTATGCTTCGCCTGTCATCCTGTACGATGGCAGCCCTGATCGCAACAACATCCATCGTGCCGGTATCTGCGGCAGAAGTGGATTTCCAGGATGAAGCTTCCGCAGACGTTGCAGAGGAAGCTGCAGAAGAAGTACAGGAAGCAGCTGGCGATGAGACAGAGGACGTGACACTTGCTACCGACGAGAATGCAGAGCAGGGAGAGACAGAAGACGCAGCAGAGGCTGAGCTTGCTGTCGAGGACGGCTTCTCTGACGGAGAAAGTGATGCGGCGCTGGTACAGGAGAGCCCGGCAGCTGAACTTACCGGTACGGTACAGACTGGTTTTGGAAGCACAAACACCAATCTGGAAAAAGGCAGCTACGAAGTAACGGTATCCATGATGAAGGCAGACGATACCACAGCAGCATCCATGGCAAATTCCTGCATCGCAGGCAAAGGAACTCTGGTAGTAGCAGAAGACGGAAGCGCTAAACTGACCGTACCGATCCAGGCCATCACCATGATGGGACAGACTGTTTATGCAACAGACTGGAAGGTATACAAGGGAGCTGTAGGAACGGAAGCGACAGCAGCAGAGTATACAACCGATAAAGACGGAAATGTAAACAGCATTACATTCGCAATCCCGGATAAAGCCCAGGACGGCGTATATGTAACCATGACTATGGCAGCAGGAAGAACACAGGATGCATTTCTGAAAGCTGATTATGCAAACGCAGAGAAGGATGCCGCAGCAGTAGACACATCCGCACTGGAGGCAACCATCGCACAGGCAGATGCCCTTGATGAGATGGCATACACCAAGCATCCTGGGACGGAAATAAGGATGCCATTGATGCAGCTAAGACAGCAGCCAAAGCAGCACTGGAGAAAAAAGAATCTCAGGAGGCTGTGGATGCGGCGAATACTGCACTGGCAGATGCAATGAAGAAACTGGCTGTTGCTGGAGATCAGACAGATCTGCGGAAAGTTTTGGACCAGGCAAAAGCTCTGAATGAAAACGATTATACAGCAAAAAGCTGGAAATATGTTCAGGATGCGATCGACAAAGCGGAAACAGTAATTGCAAACCGTGATACAAAAAGAAATCTCAGAAGCGCAAAGAGTTCTCTGACTATATGGATGGGGTCTCTGGAAGTAAAATATGATACCACAGCGTTGGAGAAAAAAATCGCACAGGCAGAAGCGTTAAAGAAAGATGATTATACAGCAGAAAGCTGGAAAGCAGCAGCTCTGGTTAATGCGATCAATGCAGCAAAAGAAACAATTGATAATCGTGGGAATAAAGATAATGTGCATGATGCGATCGAAAACATTGAGAATGCGATTGAAAAACTTGTACCTGTTTCCAATGAGGTTACTGTAGGACGTGGCAATTTTGAGAAGAAGCTGGCACCAGGAACTTACAGCCTTCCAATCGAATTGCTCAATGGTGCAAAATCTGATTCCACAAACCAGTATACTTCTGCTAATTATATGACTCAGCTTTCTATGGCAGGAGGATGCTTTACAGGAAACGCAACTCTGGTTATCCATGAAGATGGAACAGCAACTCTGACAGCAGGAGTTCAGGCTATCACTGCAATGGGAATGACAGGAGCAGCATCTGACTGGACTATTTATGAGAATACTCAGGATTATCTGGATGGAGCAGCGAATCCTACAAAAGGTGCACGTTTTAAAGCACGCGTAGATGAGAGCAAAGTACAGGCTGGAAAGAAGAAACCGTCCAAGATCAGTTTTACCATTCCGGATCTGAAACAGAATGTAGTAGCAACCCGTATGTACATTGAGGTAATGACTGTAAATCAGGATGCGTGCATCGGTCTGGATTGGTCTAATGTAGAAAAAATAAGCGATGATACAAGTGAAACATCCACAGTTGAGAAAGAATATGTTGTAAATGCCGATACTCTGACACAGCTGAAGAATATGAAAGCTGGAAGTACTGTAAAATTAGATGAGGATGTAACTCTGACAGAAGACTTGACGATCAAAGGCGGCACACTGGATCTGAATGGTCATATTCTGACTCAGAAAGACAATCTGATCATGATTAAAGGCGATGTGACAGTTATTGACAGCAGTGCAGAAAAGACAGGAAAGATCACACGTGAAAGATATTCTGCAAGCAGTAGGAGTACAACTTCTATCTCTGTACAGAAAGGTTCATTCACAGCGGATGGAGTTACCATTGACGGACAGATCGGAAACAGAATTTACAATGGAACACAGGTATCTCTGCAGGATAATCCACGAGTGACTGTTAAACTGACCAATTGTACTTTGATTAACACAGCACAGACCGAAACAATAATTGGTGGCAGCATGAATGTTGCTTTTGCAATTTTGAGTAATGGTATTGATATTACAATAGATTCCTGTACTGCGGATAAAGGCGTTTATGTTTCAGGTGGAACAGGAGAAAAAACAGTGATCAATAACAGTACTCTTGGAGAACTGCAATTAAGCGGAGCATCAGCTGTTGTTACAAAAGTAACTGGAACAGGCAGAGCAACAATCGGTGCCGATGAGATGACGATCAGTGATGACGGTTTTGCTGGACTCTCCGTTGAAGGAACTGGTGATGTAGCTCTGGAAAATGTTGTTTCTAAAAATTCTGCAAGCTATCAGGCGGCTCTGAATATTGCAGGCAGCGGTCAGGTAACAGTAAAGAGCGGTGCTTATGCTAACGAAGCCGGTGTTGCTGTAAGTTCTCAGGGATTCCCGGTTAAACTTGAAGGTGGTTATTTCAAAGGTGCTGCAAGTGCTGTAGATGGTGCCTATACAACTCCGGAAGGAAAGATTCTTGGAAAAGTAACAGAAGGTGAGTATGCTGGTTATCAGACAGTTGTAGATGGAAAAGAACCAGAAGTGGCAGATCCGGTAGCAACTGTTTATGATAAAGGCGGAAATGTGGCAAGACAGATTTCCGAAGAGAATGCAGCACTTGCGCTGTCCTATGCAACAGAGGGACAGACTGTAAAATTAAATAAAGATGTAAAGACAACAGGCGTTACATATTATAAAAATGTTACATTTGACCTGAATGGCCATGTATTAACTACTGAGAACGGAATTACCGGTATGGCAGGAAATTGCCGTGTAATTGACAGCTCAGCAGAGAAGACAGGAAAGGTAGTCAGTGAAGCTGGTATTTTTGGTGGTGGTAATAATGTAACAATTACTCTGGATAACATTACCTGCGAAGGTGTGTATGTTATGGGAATGTCTACCGGAAATGCTTACATTGTCAACGGAACAAGAGTGAATGGTCCGTTTATACTGAATGCAGTTATGGGTGGTGGCCATACCTATGTACAGGACAGCTCCTGGACAATTGCAGCAAATGATTATAACGGAAATCCAGTAGATGGGAAAGCTCTCCTGGAAGGTTCCACCCGTACATCCCAGTATGTGATCAACCAGACTGGTGATCACACATTCACAGTAACCGTCAACGACCTGGGCAAAGCCATGAGAGCATTTGAAACTCTGGATGCTTCCCAGTACACCAAGCAAGCTACGCAGCCGCAAAAGCAATCTACGATCAGATTGACGGAAGCGCAGATGAGGATATCCAGGGCGATGTAGTTGCCCAGAAAGCAAAAGAGCTTAACGACGCAGTGGCAGCTCTCCAGGCTCCGGCTTCTGAGGAATCTAAGACAGCTCTCCAGTCTGCCATTACAGCAGCCAAAAAGTTAAAAGCAGCAGACTACACCGCAGCATCCTACAAGACATACAAAGCAGCCATCACAGCCGCAGAGACAGTCCTGAATGGTGAAGATTTCTCCGATACAGAGGTAACAGCAGCAACCAAGGCTCTTACCGATGCCAAGGCAAAACTTGTCAAGATGAAAACACAGTCTATCACCGTTTCTGTAAAGAACACCAAAAATGTGGTTTCCAAGAAATACGGTGACAAGGCATTCTCCCTTGGAGCAAAAGCGAAGACTACTTTAACTTACAAGTCTTCCAACACAAAGATCGCAACTGTAGACAGAAAAGGTAAAGTTACCATCAAAGCTGCCGGTACTGTAAAGATCACCATCAACGCAAAAGCAACCAGCACTTATAAAGCAGCAACAGCCAAAGTACTGACTATCAAGATCGCTAAGAAAGCTCCGACCATCAAAACAAAGATCGGAACCAAGAACCTTTCTTACAACACTCTTAAGAAGAGAGCACAGGTATTTACACTTGGCACTTCTGTAAACAGCAAAGGTACTTTAACTTACAAGAAACTTTCCGGATCCAGAGCAGTTTCCGTAAACAGCAAGACCGGTAAGCTCACAGTTAAAAAAGGCCTCAGGAAAGGCACTTACAGAGTAAAAGTTCAGATCAAATCCGCAGCAAAAGGCAACTACACTGCAGGAAGCAGAACTGTAACCGTAACTGTAAGAGTTAAATAATTTACGGATCTTCGGATCAACAGATTCCACTTATGTGAAATCCCTCGGCTTTTTCTCCTAAAAGCGGGGGATTTTGTCAATATCGATTAAAGGCCGAAATGAAAAAAAATCGGCCTTTTTTTGTGCAGAAAGTCCGGAAAAGCCTGTATTTAAAGCATTTTTAAAATTTTAAAACCGTTCCCGTAAGGAACCAAAGGCGAAAAAACAGTTGACTGAGACTAACAATCGTGGTTACAATGCCAGTATAGAGTTAGCCTGAGACAACAAGCGGCTATTTGTCCGGGCACAAAAGCACAAATAACAGAAAGGCAGAGAAAGAATGAAAAAGAAAGTAATCGCAGTTCTTCTTGCCTCCATGATGGCAACTTCCATGGTTCCGGTAACGGCCATGGCAGAGGATCAGCCTGACGTAGTGAGCGCAGAAGAGACACAGGACTTGGCCACAGAAGCAGATGCAGAGGCCACAGACGGAGATTTTTTGCAGAGGAAAGTGATGTGCAAGAATCTGAGACAGAAGCTCCGTCAGAAGATGTACAGGAAGAACAGGAGGCAGACGGAGAAGAGCCTGCTGCCCAGGAGGATATGGAGCTGGAGGAGAGCGGGGATGCAGATGCCCTGGAGCTTTCCCGGGATGCAGCGGAGAGTGCTTCCGATGAGGCAGATCCTTTCGGCCTTACCGATGGAACTGCGCCGGCAGCAGAGGCAGCCGGAACTGTGACTCTTAACGGAGTTGCTTTTGACACTTCTAAGACTTATATTGTTCCCCTTACCCTGAAGAATGCCCATAACCTGGAGCAGGACAGTGCGGCAGTTGCATGCCCGGGTAAATTCGGAACCCTGACATTTGACGCAGACGGAACTCCGAAGCTTTCCACAAACCTTCGAAGCGTAACCGTTGGAACACTTACAGATTATGCTTATAGCTTCAAGGTTTACCAGGGGGTGAAGCCATCCGGAGCAACCGTTGATGCAGATGTTGTTGCAGCACAGAATGTACCGAAGGCAGACGGAAGCGGAAACCATGAGGTTCCGGAGACCATTTCCTTCGCTATCCCGAAGGATACCTTTGGGGCAGGCGGCGTTTACCTGAGCATGTATGTAGATGCCATGGGCTACGCACCGGATGCTTATCTGCAGATCGACTATGCAGGAGCCAAGGAATCCGGGGATCAGTCTCTGAATTTTACTACAGAGATCAGCACAGCCGAGGTGGAGCAGTTTGGTAATTACAATGTTACCTCCCAGGTGACGGTAAAGGATGGCCGTATTACCGATGTTGCCCTTGCAGGAAATGATTTCAAGGGAACCCATGCGGACGATAACCAGATGTACTTAAGCAAGGCCATCAATGGTCTTGGAAGCACAAAGGGTATGAAGGAGAAGCTGACAGGCCTCTATATGAACGATGCCCAGAAGCTCAACGATCTGGATACTGTTTCCGGAGCAACCTATTCTTCCAACGCTATCAAGACCGCGACCATGAATGCCCTTGGCGTAAAGATCGAGCAGGAGGTGATCCCGGATGCCCCGACAGAAAAACCGGCGCCAGGACTTTACTACATCGAGATGAAAGACCGTACAGACGTGGTTGACCATGGACTGGTTGGCGAGAGCAAAAAAGCTGGCGCATACCTTCGTGTAGACAACGACGGAAAAATGTGGCTGACCTACAAGATGGTTTCCGGAACGACCGGAGAGCCGCTGTATGTTCTTGGCTATAACGGCTATTATCCAAACGGTGACACTACACAGCCTCTTACAAAAGAAGGCGTAACGTATTCCACAGAGAGCGCAACTGCTCCGACCATCGGTGACTGTACGGTTGTTACGGATATCACAGTTCCTCTTGACGGCATCAGCCAGACCTATGTGAACAACGTATATCTTTATGTGGATGCCATGAAGAACCTGAACGGCGAGGTTTCCGGCGTAAACTTTGACGCAGGTAAGTTCAACATCAATTCCACCATCACTCTGTACTGGGATACCCTGTGTAATCTTTCTGAGGATTCCAGCGCAGCAGAGCTTGCAAAGCTTTCCGATGGTGTATACAAATTAACAGGTGAGATGGTAAAAGTGAACAAAGTGGACATGTCCATGAGCAACAATGCCATCAACCACAACATCAAACTGGTAGTAAAGAACGGTGTTCCATATGTGAACATGAACTTCAACAGCCTGACTGTCACTTCCCTGAAGGGATATCTGAAAGACATGAGCTACTATGCAAGTGGTTATGAGGTTTCCAAGACCGGAGAGCCAAGCGGTACTCTGGTTCCGGTAACTGTAAATTCTCTTCAGAAGTTCTCTAACGGAAAGACTCTGAAGGATGATTTCGGAACGGATTATCCTAATGATATTACGTTCCGCTGTGTGAAGAGGCTCTGGAAGGAAACAATGAGATCCCGCTTCAGGTATTTGTTCCGATCATGGATGCCATCACTCCTGGCTCCGGAAAACAGAACGTTTATCTGCGCCTGGATTACTCCACACTGAAAAAGACCACAGATGCAGATGCAGATTTCGCCGAGACTGAGAAGGCTCCGACAGATCCTTCCACCATCAAGAAACAGGCTGCACAGACCATCACAGTTGCAGTTAAGAACACCAGGAACGTGGTTTCCAAAAAATACGGTAACAAGGCATTCTCCATTGGAGCAAAGGCAAAGACAGCCATGACTTACAAGTCTTCCAATACAAAAGTTGCCACTGTAGACAGAAAAGGTAAAGTGACTATCAAAGCTGCCGGAACTGCAAAGATCACCATCACTGCAAAAGCGACCAGCAGTTACAAAGCTGCCACAAAGACCCTGACTGTCAAAGTTGCCAAGGCAGCACCGGTCCTGAAGACAAAGATCACATCCAAAAATGTTTCTTACAATGCACTTCGTAAGAAAGCACAGGTATTTACCCTTGGTGCTTCCGTGAGCAGCAAGGGAAAACTGACCTATGCAAAAACAGCAGGAAGCTCTGCATTTACCGTAAATAAGACAAACGGAAAGATCACGGTAAAGAAGGGCCTGAAGAAAGGTACCTACAAGATCAAAGTGAAGATTTCCGCAAAAGCAACTGCAAAATACAATGCAGGAACAAAGACAGTTCTTGTTACAGTAAGAGTGAAATAAGCTCTGAAAAATCAATAACCTGACAAATTTCCCCCTCATCCGGCCCGATGCTTCCCCTGGCATGCAGCAGGACAGAGGGGGATTTTTTGCAGAGGGTATGTTATACTTGATACAGCGGAGGAGTTTTTACAGATCGATACAGACAGGAGAAGGGATTTTATGAAGATTACGATAACAGCGGTTTCCGTACCTGCCCTCCGGCAGATCCAGGCATTCCGGAAACGCTATGAACAGCAGTACCCGGAGGATGATCTGAACATCGTCTGTTTCTATGTTGCGGGACAGGAACAGCGATACGTTCTGGAACCGGAAAGGATCATAAAGGATATTGCCACGGCAGATGTGGCGGTGGTGGATACCATGGGGGCTTCCGAAGAGCTTCAGGAGATCGTGGCAAAGGGCCTCGAAGTCTGTAAGGGGCACCGGATCGTCATTGGAAACGCGCTCCGGGATTATATCCGCCTGGGTTCTTTTTCCATGGGTGCCATGGGAAAAATGATGAAAGGCTCCGGCGGGAAAAAAGATCCCGGGAATGTGCCGGGACGTCCGGGACCGACGGCACAGAGGTATCCGGCACCGATGAAAAAAATCATCCGCCGTGCACTTACAAAAATGCACCGGATGCGGCGGATGGCAATGATGATGGGAAATGTGCTGCCTTTTGGGATCACCCGGGATATGAAGAACGTGTTTCTTCTGATCGATTACTGGCAGCAGGCCACCAGGAAAGATATGGAATCTTTTATGCATCTTATCCTCCGACAGTACGGCGGACGAAAATTTCTCCCGAAGGAGAAACCCTGTACTATGGAGTACGGTGTCTATCTGAAAGATCCTTTTCCATGGAAACCTGGGATACACCGGCGAAATTCTGGAAGAAGGCGGCTTTTGACAGTCAGCGGGAAACCGTGGCCCTGCTTTTTTACGGACATTCCTATCCCAATGATTTTCTGCCGGTGGTACAGGCTCTGGCAGAGAAACTGGGAGAGAGGTACAACCTGCTTCCCATTGCATTTTCCCAGAATGAGGACAGGGATCTGAAGAAACTGCGGGCATTTCTCACGCAGAAGAAAACACCGGTTTCGGCAGTGGTCAATCTGATGCCCTTCCGCCTGGGTGCAGGGCCCATGGGTGGAGATGCGGAGCAGGCGGTGGAAATTCTGAAAGAACTGGATGTTCCCTATTTCAAACCCTTCTGCCTGACCAGAGTTTCCGGGGAGGAATGGGAGCGGGCGGATGCCGTGAATCCCGGAGAGTTTCTTATCAGCATCCTGCTTCCGGAGCTGGACGGCGGGATCCTTACATTTCCGGTAGGGTTATGGGAAGTGGAAGCACAGAGAGAGAAGAATCTGTCTTTCCACAGCTGGAACCCATAGCGGAGCGGGTCGATACCTTTGTGGCGCGCCTTTTCCGGATGCTGGAACTTAGAAAGAAAAAACGGGAAGAGAAGCGGCTGGCGGTGATCTTCTATAATTATCCCCCGGGGAGAGCAATGTGTTCGGAGGAGCATTTCTGGATACCTTTGCCTCGGCATCCAGACTGCTTGAGGGGCTGAAAGAGGCCGGCTATGATACAGAGGAACGTTCTCCCGAAGAGCTTCAGGAAGTGTTTGTCACAGGCGGACACTGCAACCTGCCTCAATGGTGCGAGGAAGGGGAAGATGGGATCACCTGGGAGTTTGAGGGAGAAGAATATCCCATCCGGGGGATCTGTGTGGGAAATGTTTTTCTGGGACTGCAGCCCCTTCGCGACCCAGAGGGAGAAAGCGGGGATCCGGGAAGATATCACGACCGGAACCGGAAGCCTTCCGGGGAATATCAGGCCTTTTATCACTGGATCCGTGAGGGATTTCAGGCGGACGCATGATCCACTTCGCACCCACGGCACACTGGAATTTCTGCCCGGAAAAGATAACGGCATGACCGGAAGCTGCTGGCCGGATCAGCTGGTGGGAGAGATCCCACATTTCTATTACTATTATATAGGAAATCCTTCGGAGGCCATGATCGCCAAGCGCCGTTCCCTGGCAACGCTTGTAAGCTATCAGGCACCGGAGCTTAAAAAGAGCGGTCTGTATGGAGATTATCAGGAACTCAGGGAAATGATCGGAGAGTACCGGGAGAGCATCCAGAGTGCACCGGAGCGGTGCGGGGATCTTCTTTTGAACATCGCAAAAGCAGGGAAGAGCTGCGGATTTCTGGAAGGAGATTCCGGAGAAAACTGCTCGGAAAAAGATCTGGATCTTCTGGAAGAGAGGCTTTATGAGTATGAAAACAGTCTGATCACCGATGGTCTTCACGAGATCAACGAGGCAGAACTTAACGGGCTGGTACACGGATTGGACGGTGGCTATGTTCCGGTGGGAACGGCAGGGGATGTGGTAAAGAATCCGTCGATCCTGCCTTCCGGACGGAACCTGGTGCAGTTTGATCCAAGGCTGGTGCCCACCAGAACGGCCTGTGAGCGGGGAATGAAGGCGGCGCAGCTTTCGGTGGAGGCTTATCATGAGAAGACGGGGACGTATCCGGACACTACGGCGCTGATCCTCTGGGGACTGGAGACTTCCAGAAGCAGGGTGAGACCATCGGACAGATCCTGTATTATCTGGGCATCCGTCTGAAAACGGAAAAGAGCAGTTACGATGACCGGCTGGAGGTGATCCCCACCGAGGAGCTGGACCGGCCACGTATGGACGTGGTGATCCACATCTGCGGATTTTCCGGGACATGTATCCCAACCTGATCGATAACTTAAATGCCATGCTCCGGCAGATCCTCCGGCTTGAGGAAGGTCCGGAAAAGAGTTATTTTACGGCAAATACCAGAAAGATGGCAGAAGAGCTCCAGAGATCCCATCCCGAAATGGAGGAACGGGAAGCCTGGGATCTGGCATCCTGCAGGATCTTTGGCCCCAAAGAAGGGGAGTATGGAACCCGGCTTACGGATGTTGTGCGAAAAGGCAGCTGGAAGGATGCGGCAGAGATCGGAAGTTCTTTTACCGAGGATCTCTCTTACGGGTATTCCTTCCGGAGGCGAGGAGTGAAAGCCGAAGAAGTACTGGCCGGACAGTATGACCATGTGGATTTTATTTCCCAGGTGCGCAACAATGTGGAGTATGAGCTGACAGATCTGGATCACTATTATGAATTTTACGGCGGACTTGCCAGAGCCGTGGAGAACAAAAAAGGCAGCAAACCGGTCATGCTGGTGGCAGATACCACCGGTGAGACGGTGAAGGTGCAGGATCTTAAGAGTTCTCTGGAGCGTGGGATCGCCACAAGGCTTCTAAACCCTGAATGGATTCAGGGGATGATGCGCCACGATTATCACGGTGTGCAGCAGATCGCGAAACGGTTTGAGAATGTGATGGGGTTTGCAGCCTCCACCGATGCGGTGACAGGCGAGACCTTTTCCCGGATGACCCGGTGCTATGCCGGGGATGAAAAACTCCGGAAACAGATGCAGCAAAGCAACAAATGGGCATACATGAAGATGATGGAGCGGCTGATGGAGGCCAGCAACCGGGGCTATTTTGATGCAACGGAAGAAGAACTGTCCCAGATCCGTGAGGCATATCTGGAGGCAGAAGGAGAGGCGGAAGAATGATGCGGGAAAAAACTTATGATTATCCATTTACGGCCATTGTAGGCAGGAACCTATGAAGGAGGCCATCCTTATCAATCTGGTGAACCCGTCTGCAGGCGGGGTGCTGATCCGTGGACAGAAGGGAACGGCCAAGACCACTGCGTGCGTGCCATCCCGGGACTTATGAAGGACTGCCGGGTGGTGGAGATCCCTGCCAATGCCACAGAAGACCGTGTGGCAGGAACCATCGACATCGAAGCCGCACTGAAAGACGGGGAAAAACAGTTCCAGCCAGGTCTTCTGAAAGAGGCAGACGGAAATATCCTCTATGTGGATGAGATCAATCTTCTGGACGACCATATCGTGGATCTGTTACTGGATGCGGCGGCAACGGGGCGCAATACCGTGGAGAGAGAAGGGATTTCCTGTACCCATTCTGCCCGGTTTGTGCTGATCGGTTCCATGAACCCGGAGGAAGGGAATCTGCGGCCACAGCTTCTGGACCGTCTTGGCATGGTGGTGGATGTGGAAGCAGAGACAGACGTGGATAAGCGGGTGCAGATCATTGAGAACCGGATGGCCTATGAGAAAAATCCGGGGTATTTCTGCCGGAAGTACAAAGAGTCTCAGGAAGAGCTTTCCGAGAGGATCCGCAGTGCCAGAGAGCTTTTGCCGACGGTGCGTGTCCCAAAGGAGCTGTTAAGGCTGGCGGCACAGATCTGTGTTGCTTACGGCACTGACGGCCACCGGGCGGATATCGGAATGATCCGGACTGCACAGACCATTGCCGCACTGGAAGGCCGGAAAAAGGCTTCCCGGGAGGATCTTGAGCGGGCTGCCCGGTATGTTCTGCCTCACCGGATGCGGAAAAATCCTCTGGAAGACGGACAGATGGATCCTCAGGTAATGGAAGAGATTCTTTCCGCCGGGAAAAAGAGCTCCAGGGAGCCGGAAGCTTCCGGGGAGGGTGACTAGATCCGGGGAAAGGAAGACGGGCAGATTCTGAAGAAGTATTCCTTCCGGTAAAACAGAGCGGAAGAGAGTATTCGGTACTGGAAGTTCTGGAGGGGATGAAACAGGAGATCTTTCTGAAAAGAGAGCAGCAGTCCCGGAAAGAATGGCTTCCGGGTGGGAAACACAGTGGTTCTCTGGTGATCCCCTCCGGTCAGGAAGAGATTTTGCGAGCCGGTGAGGTGGATCTTCTGGCGTCCGTCCGGGCGGCGCTGGAGAGCGGCAGGATCCGGGGAGAGGACCGGGAGATCAGAGCGTGTGACCTCCGGCTGAAACGCTTCCGGAGAAAAAATAAGGTGTCTGTTTTATTTCTGGTGGATGCCAGTCGTTCCCAGGGGGCAAAAGAGAGGCTTTCTTTTGCGAAAAGTGCGGTACTTTCCATCCTGCGGCGGGCGTACAGTGACAGGGACCGGGCAGGAATGGTGGTTTTCGGGAACCGAAAAGCAGAACTGATCCTGCCTTTTACCAGAAGTGTGGATTTTGCGGCAAGGCCCATGGAAGAGCTGAAGCCAGAGGGAATACCCCTCTTGCCATGGGAATCCGAAAGGCTCTGAAAGTTCTGGAGGCGGAAAACGGAAGAATCCGGAAGAGACCGGGATTCTGGTGATGCTCACTGACGGCAAGGCCAATTTTGACACCGGGGAGGGAAAGCCCTGGTCTCTTGCCCTTAAGGCGGCTGAGGAGCTGAAACGAAAAGGCGTGCCGGTGTTGGTGATCGATACGGAAAATTCCGTGTTCGGCATGGGGCTGGCCAGACAGTTATCCGATGCGGCAGGCGGGAAATATGTGAAGCTCTGACCAGAGGATCTGTGTGAAAAAAAGCCGGATATCCAGGTGTATCCGGGATCTTGATTAAAGACCGAAATGAAAAAATTTCGGTCTTTTTTTTGTCGAAAAATCGGGAACATGGCGGATTTAAAGGATTTTTGAGATCATCAAACCGTTCCCTGTGAGCACGGTTTGAACGATAGTATGTTGACATTAACTTTTCCTCATGATACGGTTAATCATGGCTAACAAGTGCTCATAGGAGGATGATGGGTATGAAGATAAAAAAAATTTAAGCGAAGCAGCGCTTTTTTATGGCGGCTGCACTGTGCCTGGGGAGCACATCCGGTGTTTATGCCATGGATGCGAGTGAACTTTCCAGGATCATCGAAGAGGCGAAGAACACAGATACTTCCGGGTATACACCGGAGAGCTGTGAGAGCCTTCAGGCTGCTCTTGAGGGAGCGGAGAACCTTCTTTCAAAAGAAGATGTAACAGAGGAAGAGCTTGGGGCAGGCGGAATGATGCTTCAGGCAATCCTGGAAAATGGTCTGGTGGCTCAGGCGGACAAGTCTTCTCTGGAGGCGGTCCTTTCGGAGGCGGCTGCATACACAGACGGCACACAGGATGGATATGAAGTACTGGATCAGGTACGTGCCCAGGCTCAGGCTGTGCTTGAGGATGGCAATGCCACCCAGGCAGAGACCGACGGCGCGGCATCACAGTGGCCCAGGCAGAGGAGAACCTTGGGGGCGGTATCGACAAGACTGTGTTAAGTGACCTGATCACCCAGGCGGAAGCGGTGGATACTTCCGGTTCAGATGACGCTTCCGTACAGCAGTTAAAGTCTGCCATTGCGTCTGCAAAGCAGGTGGCTGCAAACCCGTCTGCCACACAGAGTCTGGTGGATAAGCATATCCAGCTTCTTCAGGCGGCTGCGGAGGCACTTTACCAGAAGACGGACTCCAATACGGTTTATGACGGGGTATACCAGATCGGCGGACTGCTCCACCATGCTACCGCAGATCAGGTTTCCATGGGAAACTCAGCGCTGGTAAAACCCTTCCAGCTGATAAAAAAGGAAATGACATCCATCTGCGGATCGAATGTACGTCCCTGACTACCAAGCTTGGCAAGCAGAATTTTACCGGCTATCTGGCAAACATGTGGTATTTTCCGGGATTTACCAGTGAAGACACCCTGCCTTATGCGGCCGCAGAGGAAGGCCGGGCTGTGGATACCGGTGAGGCGCAGAATATGGCGGAGACAGAAGCAGAGGATCAGGAAGAGGCGCAGAGTGCAGAGACGGAAGCTGCGGAGGAGAGTTCTCAGGCACAGACAGAGGATGCAGCAGAAGACGAACTTTTTATGGACGGAGAGGAAGCTTCCGGGGACAGCGACGGTGCAGCGACTGGAGAAGAGGCTTCTGCGGCTCAGGAAGAAACACAGTCTCTGGATGAGAATGAAGTTCCGGCGGCAGAGGCTGCCACAGCAAAAGCAGTGGGTGTGGAATCCTACTATGACATTTATGATTCCTACAACGATCCGAAAAAAGGCACCGATGCCACAGTAAAAGGGAAAAAATATCCCCATTACATAACCATTCCGGTAGAGCTGAACCAGAGCATCGTATGGACCAGGATCTATGTTCCGGTCATGGAAGCCATCAATGCAGGTGGCGGAAAGCAGTATGCGAAACTGTATCTGGACTGGAATGACCTGAAACAGATCAGCGGAACGGAAACGGACAAGGCGGCCCTGAAAAAACAGATCACAAACGCTCAGAATGTCCAGAAATCCCTTAAACAGGACAGCCAGGCTATGCCGGTGAGCAGCTTGCCATGCTTGCAGATGCCATTGCGGCAGCTCAGGCAGTTTATAAAAACATGAACATCGACCAGACCGTTGTGGACAATGAGGTAAAAGCCCTTACCATGGCGGTAAATGCGGTGACCAAGGTCAAGGTAGATTCTGATAAGAGTGAGCTTAAGAAAGCCATCGAGACCGCCGACAGTTATCTCAATGAGACGGATGTAGAGTATGAAACATCGACCGTGAGGCGTTACAGCGGGCAAGAGATAAGGCCAGTCAGGTCTATGACAATGAGGAGGCTTCTCAGACAGAAGTCAACAAGTGTGTCACTGCCATAGACAATGCCATCCAGGGACTGATCATCCAGGGAACGGACCGCCGTGAGATCAAAAAAGCGCTGACAAAGGCGGAAACTTATCTGAAAGATACAACCCATTATACAGCCGCAGATATGGATGTGCTCCGTTCTGTTTATGAAACGGCAAAGGCGGTTTACGGGAACAAAGAGTCCAGCCAGGAAGAAACCGATGCCCAGACCGGTATCCTGGATTATGTGATGAAAAACATGAAGAAGGCTTCCCAGACAAAGGTGGATAAGACCGGACTTCATGAGATGCTTCTCACGGCTTCCAATATGGCAGGCAGGGAAGATACCTATACGGCCGACACACTGAAGACATTAAACTTTGCGATCACTGCCGCAAAGACGGTTTATGATAACAGCAGTGCCACCCAGAGCCAGGTCAATACACAGATCAAAAAGCTTTCCAAGGCAGTCAGCGGACTGAAGAAGAAGTCTTCCGGCAGCAGTTCGAACAGCAGTAATAATAACGGTAATAACAGCAACAACAATAACAACAACAGCAATAATAACGGCAGCAACAGCAGCTTGGATGTGAAGACCTGGCGGACGGTGTGTATTCCGTCACAGGCTCCATGGTAAAAATCGACAAAACATCCGCATCCATGTCCAACGAAGCCATCAATCACACCATCAAGCTGACGGTAAAGAAAGGAAAATATTCCATTACCATGGACTTCAAGGGTCTGACCATTAACGGACAGCTTGGATACTTAGGTACCCTGAAATATTTTAAGACCGGCTACAAGCTGGATAAATATGGCGCACCATCGGTTCTCTTGGCAATGTAACGGTGGATTCCTATCAGAAATACACTAACGGCAAGCTGGTGACAGATAACTTCGGAACCAATTATCCGGATGTGGTCACATTCCCGCTGATTGATGAGGCAAAAAATGACGGTTATGTGCCACTGCAGGTTTTTGTTCCCATTATGGATTCCATTACCAAAGGCACCGGAACCCAGCCTGCCTTCCTGAAACTGGACTGGAGCACCCTGAAAAAGACGGACAGCAAGGATCCTGGTTTCGAAAATGATGACAACAATGGTGACGGAAGCAACAGCGGAAATAACAGCAGTAACAATGGAACGAACAGCACCGGTTCCTTAAGCGGAAGCGGTTCCAAACTCGGCAGCAACGGTTCCTTAAGCGGCAGTACTTCCAAGGCTGGAGGAAGCTCCTTAAAGAGCAGCGGTTCCCTGAAATCTTCCGGAACCACCACCAAATCCACATCCACAAAGAAATCAGCAGGAACTACTGCGCTGAAATCCGGAAAGAGCATCGGCAGCAAATCGGATTCCAAAGATACGGGAACCACAAAGCTTACCAGCAGCGGCCTTTCCGATGCGTCAGATCAGGATCAGGAGACAACCACTTCCGGCGAAGCTTATGCAGATACCGAGACTGGTACCGGGGAATCTTCCGGAAATATGAGAAAAGTGGCAGTTCCGGTATCCGTCAGCGCGCTGGCGGCACTGGCAGGTGTTTTCTATAAGATCAAGAGCAGAGGGGGAAGCCTGAGAAAGAAGGCAGGAAAGAAGAAATGAGAGAGAAAAACTGGAAAAAAAATCTACTGACCTGTTTTGGAGCGGCAGTACTCTTCGTGGCGGCAACCCTGGGATTTCCGGTAACTTCCGTCCACGCGGAGTCGGGAAGTGTGTATTCCTGTACCATTAACCGGTGTTATTCCCATCCGGTGACAGGAGAGATCGAAGACTCCGGCGGTGAGGCATCCTACGCCACCGGACAGGGTATGGTAGAAGGTGCGGTTTATGCAAGTGGTCTGATGGAAGTGACGGACTCCGGCAATTATTATCTGACGATCCGCATGAGCCTGATCGATTATACGTCCGGTCACAGTTTCAGCGTACAGAATGTAGGAGATTCCGGCTGGTCCGGCACAGGCGTCGCGGTAACCGCAAATGGTTCAGACAGCAACGGAACCACCTCCGATATCTGTATCCAGGTTCCAAGCGAGAACTGCATCGTCCGGGTCAGCATGTATGTAACCCCGATGGGAAGAAGCGTTACATTTTATCTGTATCCAAGCGATTATTCCGAGGGAAACAGTGTGGGTATGAATCCTGCTTTTGTAACAGAAGAAGCAGCATCTGCCGAGCTTCCGGAAGCGGCGAGGCAGTTGCCAACAGTACCCTGGATACGGGAAGTGCCCAGGAAACGGACGGAACAGAAAGTACGGATGAGGCTGCGCAGGACAATGAGAAGGAAACTCAGAATGATGCGGCGGCCACCCAGGCAGCAGCTGCACAGAGCACTGCAGAAAGCGGCTCCACAGGAAATGCGGATGCCATGAATTCCGGGAACACCGTAGCGGCAGCACAGAAACAGGCAGCAGCTTCCAAAAGCTCTGACGAGTCCGATACAGACAAGGAACTGAACAGCGCCCAGGGACTAAATCTTTCCACAGCGGAAGAGGACAGCATCACTTCCGGGGAAAAGAAATCTGACGGCGAAAGCAGCGTAAAGATCAATACGGTCTTTGCCATTGCTCTGGCAGTGACAGGCTCCGGTCTGGTTCTGATCCTGGTAACTGCACTGATCATCTGGTACTTCCGTAAGAACTGGCGCAGATGGGGCGGAGAGGATGATGACGATGATGAATATTAAATCCTGCATCAGCAGAGGAATTCTTGTCACAGTCCTGGCGGCAGCGTCCCTTCTTCTCACCGGCTGTGTGGATCAGCACCCGGAAGGCACGAAAACAACCACACAGACAGAGACGGTGGAGTCCATGCTGGAGATCACGGACCCTGTGGAAAAACAGGCAGTGGAAGTGGCAAAAGCAAGGTACGATCCATGGAGGGATCCCCGAAGATCGTAGCTACTTCTCCGGCAGTTGCGGATATCTGTGACAAACTGGAACTGGATCTGGTTGGGGTATGCTCCAGCAGCATTTCCACCATTCCGGAGCGTTATAAAGCTGTAACCACCGTGGGTACAGCCATGAGCCCGGATATGGAGATCGTGGCTTCCCTGAAACCGGACTGGATTTTAAGCCCGATCTCTCTTCAGTCAGACCTTGAACCCAAGTACGAAAATATCGGCGTGGACTGGGCGTTTTTAAATCTTCGCAGTGTACAGGGGATGTACCGTTCCATTCAGGAACTGGGAGAGATTTTTGACAGGGAAGAGCAGGCCAACACGCTGGTAAAAGAGTTCCGGGATTTCTACGAAGAATACAAAAAGAAGAACGAGGGAAAAGACCATCCCAAGGTGCTGATCCTGATGGGACTTCCGGGCAGCTATATCATTGCTACCGAAAATTCCTACGTGGGAAGTCTTGTGGCTCTGGCAGGCGGCGAAAATGTTTATACAGATACAGATCAGGAGTTTCTTACGGTAAACACCGAAGATATGAAGACCAAAGAACCGGATATCATCCTCCGTGCGGCTCACGCACTTCCGGATCAGGTCGTGGAGATGTTTAACGAAGATTTCAAGACCAACGATATCTGGAAACATTTCGACGCGGTAAAAAATGGCAGGTGTATGACCTGACTTATGAAAATTTCGGAATGAGCGCAACCTTCCGTTATCCGAAAGCACTGGATGAGCTGCAGCCGATCCTTTATCCGGAAAGTGACGAGGATCTGGAAAAAGCGAAAAAGAACAGTGAAAACGCGCAGAAAAATGCAGAGAAATCCAATGCGACCCAGAAATATGAAGATGCACAGAAATCCGGCACATCCGGAAAAACTGCAGCCGAAGATTCCCAAAAGACCACAGAAAAGGAGAAGTGACAAAAATGGATGAAAACAGAGAAAAAAGAAAGCGGCTCCGTGCAGTGCTCTCCTTTGTACTCATGGCGGTGCTTCTGATGGTATTGTTTTTTGCAGCCATCAATATCGGAAGCCTGAAGGTTTCCTTCGGAGAGCTGATGAGAGGACTTTTTGTGGAGCGTATTGACGAAGTGGCAACTATCTATGACCTTCGTTTTCCGCGTATCATCATTTCCATGCTGGCAGGAGCCGCCATTGCGGTTTCCGGTGTTCTGTTCCAGGCGGTCCTTAAAAACCCACTGGCAGACCCTGGTATCATTGGTATTTCCAGCGGTGCCAGCTTTGCGGCAGTTCTGATCACAGCTTTTGCACCGGGACTGTATTTCTTTACTCCGCTGGTAGCGTTTTTTGGCGGCGTGGTCGCCTTTTTGATGGTTTACTGTCTGTCCTGGAAGGGCGGCTTAAGTCCTCTTCGTATCATCCTCACCGGTGTGGCAGTAGATGCATTGTTTGCCGGACTTTCCAGCGCTTTTAACAGCATGAGCGGTGGAAATATGTCCGGCGTGGCTTCCATCGTAGAAGCCAATATCACCCAGAAAACCTGATGATGTGACAACACTGGTTCCTTATGTTGTGGCAGGGCTTTTCCTGGCATGCCTGTTTATCGGAGAGTGCAACCTGATGTCTCTGGAAGATAAGACAGCACGAAGCTGGGACTGAACGTCAATGCCACACGAATCGTGATCTCCCTGATCGCGGTACTTCTGGCAAGTATTTCCACAGCCATCGCAGGTGCCATCAGTTTCCTTGGGCTGATCGTGCCACATATCGGAAGGATCCTGGTGGGAAGTGACCACAGGCACTGGTTCCGTTTTCCGCACTTGCGGGAGCATTTACCTTCCTTCTGGCAGATACCATCGGAAGGACCATTGCAGCTCCCTATGAGATCAGTGCGGCAGTTGTGATGAGCGTGGTAGGTGGTCCGTTCTTTATCATTCTCTTAAGGAGGTCAAAAAAATATGGTGACTGATACACAGAATACGGAAAAAAAACGACCTGCCATGGAGGTAAAGAATGTATGCTTTTCCTATGGTAAAAACGAGATATTAAAAGGCGCGTCCCTTAAGATCGAAAAAGGCAAGGTGACGACCATTATGGGAGCCAACGGATGCGGTAAATCCACACTTTTTTCCCTGATGACCAAAAACCTGGACCCTGCAAAGGGAAAAGTCCTTCTGGGAGGAAAAAACATCGCAAGGTTGCGTCTGAATGAATTTGCCAGAAAAGTGGCCATTGTACATCAGTACAATACGGCGGCGGATGACATCACCGTGGAGCGTCTGGTTTCTTTCGGAAGAACGCCTCATCTTGGGATGATGGGAATCCGTGGAGAAGAGGATGAGCGGTATGTGAACTGGGCCATGGAAGTGACCAATGTTTCCCAGTTTCGTGAGAGGGAATTATCCAGGCTTTCCGGCGGACAGCGCCAGCGTGTATGGATCGCATGGCGCTTGCACAGGGAACTGAGATCCTTTTCCTGGATGAGCCGACTACATATCTGGATATCCGTTATCAGATCGAGATTCTGGAGCTTGTGCGGAAGCTGAACCGGGAATTTGGCATGACCATCGTTATGGTCCTTCATGACATCAATCAGTCGATCTATTTTTCCGACAAGATCATCGGTCTCGCCGGTGGAAAAGTCATCGTGGAAGGCGAGCCGGAAGAAGTGATCACAGAGGAAAGCATTCATGAACTTTATGGCATTGATCTGAAAGTAGCAAGAGTAGATGGACGTAAGTTCGTTTTAACTGTCTAAAGCGCATATGAGAAAGGAAAAGAAAATGAGAAATCCATTGAGAATATTCTGGATCCTGCTGGGGTTTCTTTGCCTTGGACTTGGCACCATCGGAATTGTCCTTCCGATCCTGCCTACGGTTCCCTTTTATATGGCAACGCTGTTCTGCTTCGCAAAAAGCTCGGAACGGCTCCATACCTGGTTTATAGGAACAGACCTTTACAAAAAACATCTGGACAGTTTTGTGCAGAAAAGAGCCATGACGCTTGGAACCAAATGCAAGATCATCGGCATGGTGACCGTAGTTATGGTCATCGGATTTATCTGCATGAAAAATGTGCCTGTGGGAAGAATCTGCATAGCCGTTGTGTGGGTATGCCACATTCTGTATTTCTTCCTCAGGGTAAAAACTGTGGAGCCGGAGGTGTGAGCAGCCAATGATCAAGACAAGACTGGTGGGACTTTTATCCCACGCAAAAAAATATATCGTGTATACGATCCTGTGGCAGTGGCTTGCCCTGCTGTCCCAGGTGATCGCCGTTTTTCCATTGCAGAGCTGCTGGAAAAAGTGATTTACGGTTCTGTTACTTCGGAAAGTGTGGAACGGACGGTTCTCGCACTGATCCTGGTTGTTGTAATCCGCTTCTTCTGTGAGCGGATGGGCGCAAGGTCGTCCTATCTGGCCTGCGTGGATGTAAAGCGGATCCTCAGAGAAAAAATTTATGAAAAAATGCTGAAGCTGGGTGCTTCCTACAGAGAGCAGGTTTCCTCCTCTGAAGTGGTGCAGGTTTCCACAGAAGGTGTGGAGCAGCTGGAAACCTATTTCGGAAAATATCTCCCCCAGCTGTTTTACAGCCTGATCGCACCGGTAACACTCTTTGTGATCCTCTGCCGGGTGAGCTTAAAAGCCAGCGTGGTACTTCTGATCTGTGTGCCGCTGATTCCCATTTCCATTGTGGTGGTACAGAAGATCGCCAGGAAGCTTCTTAACAAATACTGGAGCATTTATACAGGACTTGGAGATTCCTTCCTGGAAAATCTTCAGGGTCTGACTACCTTAAAGATCTATCAGGCAGACCAGCAGAAAGCAGACGAGATGGATGCGGAGTCCCAGCGGTTCCGCCAGATCACCATGAAGGTTTTAACCATGCAGCTGAATTCCACCAGTGTGATGGATATTGTGGCTTACGGCGGTGCGGCCATTGGTATGGCGGTGGCGGTGACGGAGTTTCTACATGGGAATTTAAACCTTTCCGGAACCCTCTGCATTGTGCTTCTGTCCAGTGAGTTTTTTCTGCCGTTGCGGCTGCTTGGATCCTTTTTTCATATTGCCATGAACGGTATGGCTGCCAGTGATAAGATTTTCCGGATATTGGATCTTCCGGAGCCGAAAGTCGGAGAGAAGACTCTGCCGGAGGGCGGTCTGGATATTTCTTTTCGGGATGTGCATTTTTCCTATGATAAGGACCGTGAGATCCTTGGTGGGATCGATCTTCAGGTTCCTGCGGGAAGCTTTGTTTCCCTGGTTGGAGAGTCCGGCTGTGGTAAGAGTACCATTGCGGGAATCCTCTCCGGAAAGAACCGGGAGTTTTCCGGTGATATCCGTATCGGAGGAGTTGCCCTTGGGGACGTTCACGAAGATGACCTGATGGAACATGTGGTTCTGGTGCGCCACAACAGTTATCTCTTTAAGGGAACAGTCCGTGAAAATCTTCAGATGGCAAAAACGGATGCCACGGATCAGGAAATGCGTGAGGTCCTTAAGAAGGTCAATCTCCTTGGATTTCTGGATACCCAGAACGGGCTGGATACGGTCCTTCTGGAAAAGGCGGGAAATCTTTCCGGCGGACAGTGCCAGAGGCTTGTGATCGCAGGGCACTTCTTGCGGATGCCCCTGTGTACATTATGGATGAAGCCACCTCCAACATTGATGTGGAAAGTGAAGAGCTGATCATGGATGTTATTCATGAGATGGCAAAAACCAGGACTGTACTTCTGATCTCCCACAGACTTGCCAATGTGGTACAGTCCGATCAGATCTACTTCCTGAAGAACGGTGAGATCAGAGAATGCGGAAAGCATGAGGAACTGATGGCCCTGGGTGGCGATTATTGTCATCTGTATGAGAGCCAGAGTGCGCTGGAAAATTATGGGAAGGAGGGAAATGTGTGATGAGTGACAATAACGCACGTGAAATGGCTGAAACTCAGAAAAATATATACAGGCAGAAGACAGATATGGCCATGGCGGGAACAGATACAGCGAAAAAGCGAAGAAGTGCCATTGCTATCATGAGAAGTCTTATTGGTCTGGTGAAACCACTTCTACATATTATGGTGGCGGCTATTCTTTTGGGAACTGTGGGATACCTATGTGCATTTTCCTGACCATCCTGGCAGGGCAGGTGATCCTCCATGGCCTGGCAGGAAGTGCAGCAGGTGCCGGGATTTCTGGTATTCCGGAGGTTGTTATAAAGAGTACCTGGCTTGCCGGAATTTCTGTGAAAGGGATCATTGCCGTTATGATCCTGATTGCGGTGCTCCGTGGTATCCTTCATTATGTGGAGCAGTATTGTAACCATTTTATCGCGTTTAAACTTCTGGCGATCATCCGCCATAAGGTATTTGCGGTTTTGCGTAAGCTCTGCCCTGCGAAGCTGGAAGGTCGTGACAAAGGGAACCTGATCTCCATTATCACTACGGATATTGAACTTCTGGAAGTTTTTTATGCGCATACCATTTCCCCCATTGCTATTGCAACACTGACTTCTGTGATCATGGTAGTTTTTATCGGAAGATATCATGTGCTTGCCGGAGTTCTGGCTCTGACCGCCTATCTGATCGTAGGTGTGGTGATTCCCCTGTGGAATGGAAAGCATGGAAGTCAGAAGGGCATGGAATTCCGTACGGAGTTTGGTGAGCTGAACAGTTTTGTGCTGGATTCTCTCCGCGGCCTTGATGAAACCATCCAGTATAATCAGGGTGAAAAGAGAAAAGGCCAGATGTCTGACCGCTCCCGGAAACTTGCAGGAATGCAGGAAGACTTAAGCCGGATGGAAGGCTCTCAGAGATCATTTACGAATCTGATGATCCTGCTTGCGTCCTTTGGAATGCTGGCGCTGATGATCCATCTTTATGGAAAAGGTGAGATCGGTTTTGACGGAATCCTGACCTGTACCATTGCCATGATGGGATCTTTTGGCCCGGTTGTGGCATTGTCCAGCCTTTCCAATAACCTGAATCAGACACTGGCCAGCGGCGAGCGTGTGCTTTCGCTCTTGGAAGAGAAACCTCTGGTGGAGGAGATTCCGGATGGAATCGAGTTTCACGCAGTTGGAAGGTTTAATGATGTGGAGAAACAAGATGAATCCGGTGATGGATTTACAGGTGCAGAAGCCTCTCATGTGACATTCGCATATGAAGATGAAACCATCCTGGACGACTACTCCCTGAAACTTGCACCGGGTAAGATCACCGGTATCCATGGAGCCAGCGGTTCCGGAAAATCCACACTGCTGAAGCTTCTCATGCGTTTCTGGGATGTGAACGAAGGAAGTATCTCCGTAGATAACAAAGATGTACGGGAGATCCCCACCCGTCATCTCCGCGACCTGGAAAGCTATGTGACACAGGAAACCCACCTGTTCCATGATTCCATCGCAAACAATATCGCCATCGCAAAGCCAGGCGCAACCCGTGAGGAGATCATGGAGGCCGCAAAAAAAGCTTCCATCCATGACTTCATCATGACCCTTCCAAAAGGATATGACACAGAAGTCGGAGAACTGGGAGACACACTCTCCGGCGGCGAAAAGCAGAGAATCGGTATTGCAAGAGCCTTCCTCCACGACAGCCCGCTCCTTCTTCTGGACGAGCCGACATCCAATCTGGATTCCCTGAACGAAGGTATCATCCTGAAGTCCCTGAAAGAAGATAATGCCAACCGTACCGTCGTGCTGGTGTCACACAGAACTTCTACAATGAACGTTGCAGATGTGGTGTATGAGATGGAGAATGGGAGAGTGTCATGATATGGATGCTCTTGTGAGAGTAAAATATATTGCGATTTCCGATACACATTTGCTATAATAGCTCCAGGAGACTATTGTGTTAAGTCTGATCTGAAAAGGAGCGCATATGACCTTATATCATGGAAGTAAAGATATAGTAGAGTATCCGGAAATCAAAAGAGCCCGATTTAAGCACCCCACACATCAGATCAGTTTTCATACAATTTCGGCATTGGATACTTTGAAATTTGCAGGAAGTGAGGTCATATATGGCGAAAAAAAAATAATAACAATTTATTTTTTACCTGTAGCCTGATTGAGTATATAGGACGAAACAGAAAACAACATCGGCGGGAAATCACAGATTATCTTGGCAGGGAAAACATAAAGAGAATATACGATTATGCGGATGTATTTCACTGTGAGCCAATACAAAAAGTTGCAGCAGAGTTTATGGAACAATGCAATATTCCGGAAGGGGAATTTGACAATGTATCCATGTGCAGATATACGGTTCCGGATTACTGGGATATTGGAGAAGTATATGAGCGATTAATAGAAGACATATATGATGATGCGGAAATCGAAAAAGGAATATGGGATATTTATCATTCCTGGATTGATGCACATATTTCGGACTATAATACAGATTTTTATTATCAGCCGAGAGATTATATAGCAGCATGCTATAAAGCGGGAGAAATCCTGTAAAAGATAAACAGAAATTCAAATCGCAATTAATACTTGCATTTAACAGACATTGGTGTTACAATGAACGAAACTAAGAACTTGTTGGCATAGGAGTGGGCGAGAGCCGCTCCTATTTGCTGAGAAGGAATTTGTTCAGAAACAGGCAGAAACAGGAAAGGCAGGTGGGAAGCATGAGCAGACGGGAAGAATATGAACAGAAGACAGAGGCGATCCTTACACCGATCGTGGAGTCCAGGGGCTTTGAACTGGTAGATGTGGAGTATGTCAAGGAAGCCGGAACCTGGTATCTCAGAGGCTATATCGACAAGCCGGGCGGAATCACAGTCAATGACTGCGAGGACGTAAGCCGTGCATTCAGTGATATACTGGATGAGCAGGATTTCATCGAGGACAGCTACATTATGGAGATCAGTTCTCCGGGACTTGACCGGCCTCTTAAAAAAGAAAAAGACTTTAAGAGAAGCCTTGGCAAGCTGGTGGAGATCCGTACCTACCGGCCCATCGAGAAGCAGAAAGAATTCTGCGGTATTTTAAATGCATATGATAGTAACAGTGTGACAATCGATGAAGACGGCACAGAACGCACTTTTGATAAAAAAGATATTGCCCTGATTCGTCTCGCGATCGAATTCTAAAAGAGAATCGAATCTGTAAAATTCAGGAGGAAAAAAAGAAAAATGAAGCAGAGATTTAAGAGATGCGCTGGACGTTCTCGAAAAAGAGAAAAATATCAGTAAGGATACACTGCTGGAGGCAATTGAGCAGTCACTGATCCAGGCATGTAAGAACCATTTCGGAAAGGCAGATAACGTTCACGTATGATCGATCCGGAGACCTGTGACTTCAGTGTTTACGCTGACAGAACTGTTGTAGAGCATGTGGAGGATCCAGCTCTTGAGATTTCTCTGGTGGATGCACAGAAAACAAACACCAACGCAGAGATCGGCGATGTTATGAAAGTTGAGATCCAGTCCAAGGAATTCGGACGTATCGCAACTCAGAACGCAAAGAACGTCATTCTTCAGAAGATCCGTGAGGAAGAGCGCAAAGTTCTCTACGATCAGTACTACGGAATCGAAAAAGAAGTAGTAACCGGTATTGTTCAGAGAGTAATGGGCAAAAATGTCAGCATCAACCTCGGTAAGGCAGACGCAGTCCTCACAGAGAACGAGCAGGTAAAAGGCGAGACATTCCAGCCGACTGAGCGAGTAAAAGTTTACATCCTTGAGGTAAAGGACACACCGAAGGGACCACGTATCCTGGTTTCCAGAACACATCCTGGTCTTGTAAAGAGACTTTTCGAGTCCGAGGTTGCAGAGGTGAGAGATGGTACCGTTGAGATCAAGAGCATTGCCCGTGAGGCAGGGTCCCGTACCAAGATCGCCGTATGGAGCAACGATCCGGATGTAGATGCTGTGGGAGCATGTGTTGGTATGAACGGCGCCCGTGTAGGTGCGGTTGTCAACGAGCTTCACGGTGAGAAGATCGATATCATCAACTGGGATGAGAACCCGGCGATCCTTATCGAGAACGCATTAAGCCCTGCAAAAGTTATCGCAGTTATGGCTGACCCGGATGAGAAGACCGCACTGGTCGTAGTTCCGGATTACCAGCTTTCCCTTGCTATCGGCAAGGAAGGACAGAACGCACGTCTTGCTGCAAGGCTTACAGGCTTCAAGATTGACATCAAGAGCGAGACACAGGCAAGAGAGTCCGGTGACTTCTACGATGATTACGATGAGGAACACGAGGAAGCAGAGGAAGAATGACAGAAGAGGCTGTTTCCGAAGAGATTGAAGAAGCAGAGGAAGATACAGAAGAGACAGAAACAGAAGCTGAAGAAACAGCAGATGGAGATGCCGAAGAATAATGAAAACGAGAACCAAGATTCCCATGCGTCAGTGTACCGGCTGCAGGGAAATGAAAAGCAAAAAGGAAATGATACGAGTTCTCAGGACATCAGAGAATGAGATCATCCTGGACGCTACAGGTAAGAAAAACGGACGCGGCGCATACCTTTGTTTCTCAGAGGAATGCCTGGAAAAGGCTATCAAAAACCATGGCCTGGAGCGTTCCTTGAAAATGGCAGTTCCGGATGAAGTGTATCAGAACCTCAAAAAGGAGTTTGGATCAATTGAAAAACAATAAGGTTTTATCACTCATCGGACTTGCGACAAAAGCAGGAAAAACAGTGAGCGGAGAATTTTCCACAGAGAAATCCGTAAAAACAGGAAATGGTTTCCTGGCACTGGTGGCAGATGATGCCTCCGAAAACACAAAAAAGAAATTTCGGAATATGTGTACCTATTATGAAGTTCCGTTATATTTCCTTTCAGACAAAGAGAGCCTGGGCAGAGCAATGGGCAAAGAATTCCGTGCCAGCCTTGCCGTGCAGGACGAAAATTTTGCAAAGGCGATCATGAAGGCGCTGGAAAAAGAATCCGGCAGATAACCTGCATGATACAGGCGTCTGTAAGGAGGTTTGACGTTAGAAATGATAAAAGATAAATTCAACAGATCGGGAAAGGAGCAATATAGACAATTGGATACTCCAAAAACAGAAGAAAAGACAACAACGGTGAATACAGAGGGTAACAAGTCTGAAGCACCGAAAAAGAAAAAAAATATCATCCGTGTATTTCATGCACAGAATGCCAGCGATGGCGGTAAAGGAAGAAGAAAACCGGCAGCGGGCGAGAGAAAGGGACCGGCACGTCCACAGAACGGCGGTCAGAGAAGCACAGGAGCAAACACAAGAAACGGTGAGGCCGGTGAGCAGAGAAACGGTCAGAGTGGACAGAATCGCACTCAGGGCGGAAGAACGCAGGGCAACCGTCCGGAAGGAAGAAGAGACGGAAATCGTGACGGAAGAACCTTCGAAGGAAGAAGAGACGGTGGAAATCGTTTTGGCGGAAACCGTTCCCAGAATGGCGAGGGACGTCCGGCAAGACAGGGCGAGGGAAACAGAGGCCCACGCCAGAATGACGGAAGAGGCGGAAGCCGTTTCAGCGGTGGAGCAAACCGTGGCCAGGGTGGTCAGGGCGGAAGCTTTGAAGGAAGAAGAGACGGAGGAAGCCGTTTCGGCGGCGGAGCAAACCGTGGCCAGGGAGGCCAGGGCGGACGTTCCGAAGGCGGAAGAGGCGGAGATAACCGTTTCGGCGGAGCAAACCGTGGTGGCCAGGGCGGCGGACAGCGTCCGGGACAGAGAAGAAGCGGTGGCTCTTCAGATGCTGTATTCACCCCGGAGCTGACCAAGACATCCAAGGACAGCAAGCGTGAGCGTGACAGAGAGAATAAGAACAAGAAGAAAGAATTCGAGAAAGGTACCCAGGGCGGACGCAGACCAAATCAGGGCGGACGCAGACCGAATTCCAGAATTCCGAAAGCACTTCAGAAACCGAATACACAGCCGAAGCAGGAAGAGAAGAAACCGGAGATCAAGGAGATCACCATTCCGGAGAAGCTTACTATCCGTGAGCTTGCGGATGCGATGAAGATGCAGCCGTCAGTGATCGTTAAGAAGCTTTTCATGGAAGGGGTCATGGTAACCGTAAACCAGGAGATCGACTTTGAAAAGGCAGAGGAGATCGCACTTGGCTTTGATATCATTGCTGAGAAGGAAGAAAAGGTGGATGTGATCGCAGAGCTCCTCAAAGAGGACGAAGAGGACGAGGATGATATGGTTCCGAGACCTCCGGTAGTCTGTGTTATGGGTCACGTTGACCATGGTAAAACATCTCTTCTGGATGCTATCCGTAATACAAACGTAACCAGAGGCGAGGCCGGCGGAATCACACAGCACATCGGTGCTTACGTGGTAAATATCAAGGGCCAGAAGATCACATTCCTGGATACACCGGGACATGAGGCGTTCACAGCTATGCGTATGCGTGGTGCCAACGCTACAGATATCGCAGTTCTGGTCGTTGCCGCAGACGATGGTGTAATGCCGCAGACAGTAGAGGCGATCAGTCATGCAAAGGCAGCAGGTGTTGAGATCATCGTTGCCATCAATAAGATCGATAAACCAAGTGCAAATGTTGAGCGTGTAAAACAGGAACTTTCCGAGTATGAACTGATTCCTGAGGACTGGGGCGGAAGCACCATCTTTGTTCCGGTGTCCGCACATACAGGAGAAGGAATTGAGAATCTTCTTGAGATGATCCTTCTTACTGCTGAGGTTTCCGAGCTCAAAGCCAATCCGAACCGTGAGGCAAGAGGTCTTGTTATTGAGGCTCAGCTTGATAAGGGTAAAGGACCGGTTGCTACTATTCTTGTTCAGAAGGGTACTCTTCATGTGGGAGATTTTATTGCTGCAGGTGCATGCAACGGTAAGGTACGTGCAATGATGGATGATAAAGGACGTCGTGTAAAAGAGGCAGGTCCGTCTACTCCGGTTGAGATCCTCGGACTTGGCGATGTTCCCAATGCAGGTGAGATCCTGATGTCCTTCGAGAGCGATAAAGAAGCCAAGAACTTTGCAGGCGCATTCGTTACAGAGAACAAGAGCCGTCTTCTCGAGGAGACCAAAGGCAAGCTTTCTCTGGATAACCTGTTTGACCAGATCCAGGCCAGCGATCTTAAGGAGCTTCCGATCATCGTCAAGGCCGATGTACAGGGATCTGTTGAGGCTGTAAAACAGAGTCTTACCAAGCTTTCCAACGAGGAAGTTATCGTTAAGGTGATCCATGGTGCGTAGGTGCCATCAATGAGTCTGATGTTAGCCTTGCTGCAACATCCAATGCTATCATCATTGGCTTTAACGTACGTCCTGATACCACAGCAAAACAGCTTGCTGAGCAGGAGGGTGTTGACCTTCGACTTTATAAAGTCATTTATCAGGCAATCGAGGATGTAGAGGCAGCCATGAAGGGTATGCTGGATCCTGTATTCGAGGAGAAGGTTATCGGTCACGCAGAGGTTCGTCAGCTGTTCAAGCATCCGGTGTCGGAACCATCGCAGGAAGCTATGTGCTGGATGGTACATTCCAGCGTAACTGTAAGGTTCGTATCACACGAGGTGAGGACCAGATCTTCGAGGGTGAGCTTGCATCCCTGAAGAGATTTAAGGATGATGTCAAGGAAGTTCGTGCCGGCTATGAGTGCGGCCTTGTATTTAATGACTTTAATGATGTCAAAGAAGAAGATAAAGTCGAAGCATATATCATGGTAGAGGTACCAAGATAGGAGTGATTCGTAATGAGAAAAAACAGCATTAAAAATACACGTGTGAATGGTGCAGTTCAAAAAGAACTCAGCACCATCATACACAGCGAGATCAAGGATCCCAGAATTCATCCGATGACCTCTGTGACAGCTGTTGAGGTGGCACCGGATCTTAAGACCTGCAAAGCCTACATCAGTGTGCTGGGCGAGAAACAGGCCAAGGATTCCACCCTCCGGGGCTTGAAGAATGCAGAGGGCTATGTTCGGAGAGAACTGGCCAGAAGACTGAATCTCCGCAATACACCGGAGATCCGTTTTGTTCTGGATGAGTCTATTGAATATGGTGTAAATATGTCAAAGAAGATCAATGACGTAATGAGTGGGATGGAAACAGAGGAATAGGTGGAAAAAATGAAAAACATTTCAGAAATACTGGAAAATGTAAAAACCGTTGGCATTGGCGGTCACATCCGTCCGGATGGGGACTGCATTGGTTCCTGTATGGCTCTGTATCTCTATATCCGGAAATATTTTCCTGATATAGAAGCAGATGTTTATCTGGAAGACCGAAAACCTGTATTTGATTACATTGACAGAATGGATGAGGTTAAGACAGAAGCAGAAGAAGATAAGGTGTATGATCTTTTTATCACCTGTGATGTCAGCGCACTGGACAGACTTGCAGTTGCCCGGAAATATTTTGATGCAGCAAAAAAGACAGCCTGCATTGACCATCATGTGAGCAATAACGGATTTGCGGATGTCAATCATGTAAGAGGCGAAATCAGCTCTGCCAGTGAAGTTCTTTACGGACTTCTGGATTCAGACAAGATCGATCGTTCCATTGCGGTTCCTATTTATACGGGAATGGCACATGATACCGGCGTGTTCCAGTATTCTTCCACAACACCGGAAACCATGAGGATCGCCGGAGAACTGATGAAAACAGGATTTGATTTCAGCAGGATCATCGATGAGTCCTTTTACCAGAAAACATATCTTCAGAATCAGGTCATGGGACGTGTCCTGGCAGAGAGTATTCTCCTTCAGGGCGGTAAGTGTGTGGTCGGATATCTGAAAAAACGGGAGATGGATTTCTACAGTGTGGAAGGAAAGGATCTGGAGGGAATCGTGAGCCAGCTCCGTCTGACTGCTGGTGTGGAGGTTGCGATCTTTATCTATGAGATGCAGACGCAACTCTTTAAAGTATCTCTCCGTTCCAATGGTAAGGTGGATGTAAGCAAGATTGCCGTATTTTTCGGAGGCGGCGGACATGTGCGTGCGGCCGGCTGTGATATGCAGGGCTCCATGTACGATGTGATCAACAACCTTACCGCTGAAATTGAAAAACAGCTTGCAGAGGAGTAAAGATAAGATCATGGACGGAATACTTGTGATCCGAAAGGAAAAAGGTTATACCTCTCATGATGTTGTTGCAAAGCTGCGTGGGATTCTCCACATGAAAAAGATCGGCCATACCGGGACTCTGGATCCGGCAGCAGAGGGAGTACTTCCTGTTGCACTGGGCAAGGGGACCCGCTGGTGGAACTTCTTACAGAAAAAGAAAAAACATATGAGGCGGTTTTAAGGCTGGGAGTTTCCACAGATACCCAGGACATGACCGGAGCTGTTCTTTCTGAGAAACCTGTGACCGTCACGGAAGAGGAAGTCCGTGAGGCAGTGGGATCCTTTGTGGGAGAACAGCAGCAGGTCCCTCCTATGTATTCGGCCCTGAAGGTAAACGGAAAGAAGCTTTACGAACTGGCCAGAGAAGGAAAAACCATAGAGCGTAAGCCGCGCCCTGTGGTTTTTTATGAGATAAGGATACTGGATATGGAGCTTCCGCTGGTACGCATAAGCGTTACCTGCAGCAAGGGCACCTATATCCGTACACTTTGCAATGACATCGGAGAAAAATTAGGCTGCGGCGGAGCATGGAAGAGCTGCTTCGGACCAGGTCCGGAAATTTCACTCTGGAAGAGAGCATGACACTTTCCCAGGTGGAGGAGGCGGTTGCCGATGGGACCATCGGGGAAAAGCTTGTTTCCATCGAGGATGTACTTTCCAAGTATCCGGTCCTTACCTGTACACCGGAGGGAGACAGACTTCTCAATAACGGAAACCCGCTTCCGGAAGAACTGGTACAGGGAGGCAGCAGGGAAGAAAAAGTCCGGATGTATAAAAGCAGCGGAAATTTCACAGGAATATACGGCTGGGATGAAAGAAAACAGAAATACGTACCCATCCGCATGTTTTTTGTATGACACTTTATAAAAACTTGCAGGAGCAGCAGAAGATATGGAATACTTGAAGATCGACGGAGAATTTCCGCGCCTTTCAAAGAGTGCGGTGACACTTGGAAAATTTGATGGCATACACCGTGGACACCAGAAACTGGTGGAGAAGATCCTGGAACAGAAAGAAAAAGGTCTGCAGACAGTCCTTTTTTCTCTTGGCATCGGCAGTCAGATGATCTTTACAAAAGAGGAACGATGTCAGCTTCTTGAGAAAGCAGGCGTGGATGTGCTGATCGAATGTCCGCTGGATAACCGGATCCGTCATATGAAGGCGGAAACCTTTATTAAAGAGATCCTGGTGGGAGATCTTCAGGCGGAGCATGTTGCAGTGGGAGAAGATTTCAGGTTCGGGTATGAACGCAAGGGAACACCACAGCTTCTGGAGACTATGGGAAGGAAGCTTGGCTTTACTGTGGATGTTGTTCCGAAAGAAATGGAAGGCCGCAGAAAGATCAGCAGTACATTTATCCGTGAAGAACTGAAAAAGGGAAATATGGAAAAGGTTAATGATCTGCTGGGAATCCCGTTTTTTGTGGACGGTGTGATCGAACATGGAAGAGGAATGGGACATAAGGTTCTTCTTCCCACTACCAATATCGTTCCTGCAAAAGGAAAGCTGATGCCGCCAAATGGTGTTTATGATACAGTGTCCCATTTTAAGGACAGAACTCTTTGCGGAATCACAAACGTAGGATATAAACCAACCATAGGAGAGAAATTTCTGGGTGTTGAGACGTATCTTTTTGATTGTGATGAGGATCTGTACGGAGAGCCCTGCAGAGTGGAATTTTTTCATTATTCCAGACCGGAGAAGCGCTTTTCGTCCATAGAAGCACTAAAGCAGCAGCTCCTGAAGGACGCAGAAAAGGGAAAGGCTTATTTCCGCAGCCTCGAAAAATAAAAACTTTCGGGAAAAACTTTTCGAAAAAACAGTTTACAGGTCAGAAACCGTGTGCTATACTGTTCGAGGTGAAAAAAGCCAGTATTCAGAAGCCGGAGACTCCGACCACTTCTTAATACCCGGCGTTTAATTAAAATTTCAAGGAGGAAACAACAATGATTTCTAAAGAGAAGAAAACAGCGATCATGAAAGAGTATGCAAGAACAGAGGGTGACACAGGTTCACCGGAGGTTCAGGTTGCAGTTCTTACAGCAAGAATCCAGGAGCTCACAGAGCATCTTAAAACACACCACAAAGATCATCATTCCAGAAGAGGTCTTCTGAAAATGGTAGGTCAGAGACGTGGCCTTCTTGCTTATCTTAAGAAAACAGACATCGAAAGATACCGTGCACTGATTGAGAAATTAGGTTTAAGAAAATAATTGCTACGGGAGGGGCGGATGATTCCATCCGCCCCATTTTAACATGTGTGATAAACACAGACGGAATTACCGCAGGAGTGATTTCCGAGACTACTGAAAAGCCCATTTCCGGTCGAGATCTTTTTTTCAAAGGAAGTGGTCTTTTCAGTTGTTTCGGGCTCCTGTCAGATATTAATATAATAAGAAAAGGAGAACGAATATGTACAAAAGTTATTCCATGGAACTTGCAGGAAGAACACTGACTGTAGATATCGGACGTGTAGCGAAACAGGCCAATGGTGCTGCTCTTATGCACTACGGTGATACTACAGTCCTTGCTACTGCTACCGCATCCAAAGAGCCGAGAGAAGGAATCGATTTCTTTCCGTTAAGTGTTGAGTATGAGGAGAAGATGTATGCAGTAGGAAAGATCCCGGGAGGCTTCAACAAGAGAGAGGGTAAGGCAAGCGAGCATGCGATCCTTACATCCCGTGTTATCGACCGTCCGATGCGTCCGCTGTTTCCAAAGGATTACAGAAATGACGTAACTCTGGTAGATATGGTTATGTCTGTTGATCCGGAATGCAATCCGGAGATCCCGGCTATGCTTGGTTCTTCCATTGCAACCTGTATTTCTGATATCCCATTTGACGGTCCATGCGCAACCACACAGGTTGGTATGATCGACGGCGAGTTTATCATCAACCCAACACTTGCACAGAAGGCAGTTTCTGATCTTCAGCTTACTGTTGCTTCTACAAGAGAGAAGGTTATCATGATCGAGGCCGGAGCTAATGAGATCCCGGAAGATAAGATGATCGAGGCTATCTACAAGGCCCATGAAGTGAACCAGGAGATCATCAGATTCATTGACCAGATCGTAGCAGAGTGCGGAAAAGAGAAACATTCCTACGAGTCCTGTGCAGTACCTCAGGAGCTTTTTGATGAGATCAAGAAGATCGTTCCTCCGGAAGAGATGGAGGTGGCTGTATTCTCTGATGACAAGCAGACACGTGAGAATAACATCAGCGAGATCACTGATAAGCTGAAAGAAGCTTTTGCAGACAATGAGGAATGGCTTGCCGTTCTCGGTGAGGCTGTATATCAGTACCAGAAGAAGACTGTCCGTAAGATGATCCTCAAAGATCATAAACGTCCGGATGGACGTGAGATCAGACAGATCCGTCCGCTGGCTGCAGAGACAGATATCATCCCGAGAGTTCATGGTTCTGCCATGTTCACAAGAGGACAGACTCAGATCTGTACAGTTACTACACTTGCTCCTCTTACAGAGGCACAGCGTCTTGACGGACTGGATGAGTTTGAGACATCCAAGAGATATATGCACCACTACAATTTCCCGTCCTACTCTGTAGGTGAGACCAAGCCTTCCAGAGGACCGGGACGTCGTGAGATCGGTCACGGAGCACTTGCTGAGAGAGCACTGGTACCGGTACTTCCTACAGAGGAAGAATTCCCATATGCGATCCGTACCGTATCTGAGACATTTGAGTCCAACGGCTCCACATCCCAGGCAAGTATCTGTGCATCTACCATGTCACTGATGGCTGCCGGTGTACCGATCAGAAAACCGGTTGCAGGTATTTCCTGCGGACTTGTTACAGGTGAAACAGACGATGATTACATCGTTCTTACAGATATCCAGGGCCTTGAGGACTTCTTCGGAGATATGGACTTCAAGGTAGCCGGAACACATGACGGAATCACAGCGATCCAGATGGATATCAAGATCCATGGTCTTACAAGACCGATCGTTGAGGAAGCGATCCGCAGAACAAAAGAGGCAAGGGAATATATTTTGACAGAAGTTATGGAGAAATGTATCGACAAGCCTCGTACAACTGTTGGTGAGTTTGCTCCGAAGATCATCCAGATCCAGATCGACCCGCAGAAGATCGGTGATGTAGTCGGACAGAGAGGAAAGACTATCAATACGATCATCGAGCGTACAGGTGTGAAGATCGACATCACAGATGACGGCGCAGTTTCCATTTGCGGAACAGACCAGAAGGGTATGGATGAAGCAAAACGTATGATCGAGATCATCACTACCGAGTTTGAGGCAGGACAGATCTTTACAGGACGCGTAGTCAGCATCAAAGAGTTTGGCGCATTCCTTGAGTTTGCACCGGGCAAGGAGGGAATGGTACACATTTCCAAGATCTCCAAACAGAGGATCAACCGTGTTGAGGATGTTCTTACACTTGGCGACAAAGTTAAGGTTATCTGCCTTGGCAAGGACAAGATGGGAAGAATCAGCTTCAGCATGAAGGATGTACCGGAAGAAGCATAAATGATGAGATACCACAATATTACCAAGGACGATATGTTAAACGGAGACGGACTTCGTGTAGTGCTCTGGGTAGCCGGCTGTTCACACGGCTGCCGGGAGTGTCAGAATCCCATTACCTGGGATCCGAATGGAGGTCTGCCCTTTACGGACAGCGAGCGAGCTGAGATATTTGCAGAGCTGGACAAGGATTATATCAGCGGGATCACCTTCTCAGGAGGCGATCCTCTGCATCCTTCCAATATCGCTGAGGTAACAGCTCTTGCACGAGAGATCAGAGAGAAGTATCCGGATAAGACGATCTGGCTGTATACGGGTTCTCTCTGGGAAGAAATCCAGCAGTACGAGATCATCCATTATCTGGATGTATGCGTGGACGGGGAATTTCAGGTGGATAAGAAAGAAGTTCTTCTGAAATGGAAAGGCTCCTCAAATCAGAGGGTGATCGATGTACAGGCGTCACTTCGTGAGAACCGTGTGGTTCTGTATGCGGAGTGATCAGAGGTTTTTTCTGAAATTACCTATTGGGAGTGGAACGAAAAATGAAAAGAATTGCGAAATTTCACAAGGTAAGTTTTGAACAGTTTGCAAAGGACTGGAAAGATACCTTTGAACAGTATTCAGAAGAGGAAATCCGAAATATCTACGACAGTCTGAAGCTTCCGAAGAGAGCTACGACCGGAAGTGCAGGATATGATTTTTATGCACCTGTGGATGTGGCCATGAAGCCAGGTGAGATCGTAAAGATACCGACCGGTATCCGTGTAGAGATGGAAGAGGGCTGGGTCCTGAAATGTTATCCGAGAAGCGGACTGGGATTTAAATTCCGGCTGCAGTTGAATAACACAGTGGGAATCATTGACAGCGATTATTTCTTTTCTGACAACGAAGGCCATATTTTTTCCAAACTGACCAACGATACAAGAGAAGATAAAACTATCCAGATCCCGGCAGGAACTGGTTTCATGCAGGGAATCTTTGTAGAATACGGAATCACCGTGGATGACGATGCGGACGCAGTAAGAAACGGTGGCTTCGGAAGTACCACAAAATAAAACGAAAGCCCGGAAGGTAGAGGTGTGATGACTACACACATCCGATTTCCGGGCTTGTTTTGTGTAATTACTATCTTTGGTAAATGTCCTGTTTAGCTGAGAAGTGTGTCGGCTTCCTCGTCTGCACGTGCTTTTTCCACGACTGCGTTAAAGGCATTTGCGGCAGCGTCGTACTCTTCATCATCTTCGATGTTTGCCAGCATCGGATCGCCGTCTGCTGTGCGGGAGAAGCTGTAGAGATAAACCTCACCGGTCTCATTCTGGCCGTTTTCATCCAGTGGGAGAAGTGCGATATATTCTTTGTTCTCTACAGGGAAAATAGTAAGGATGGCACATTCTACCTCAGTATCATCATCCATAGTCAGGGTGATGGTATGATGTGCCTCATCTACCTGCTTTCACAGTTAGCTGTGCAGGAAGCGCAGTCACTTGGTGCACATCCGCTTTTGTTAAATTCATCACTCATAAAAGAAATCCTCCGTTCTGCTGCTGCCTGTAAATAAGAGGGCAGCTCTGCATGATATAGAGAACATTTTAACATATATGACGTAGAACAGCAACAAAATAGTTATTGTTCACTTGTAGTATTCCGCAAAGCGTGTTACTGAGAACGGAGTGAACAGTAATACAAAATATTTGAGAGCCTGAGAAAACTTTCAAAATATTTTTGCTTAATCCGACAATGTGAGATATAATAAAAATATGACGAAAAATGAGGAGAAAATATAAAAATATGAAATTTATTTCCTGGAATGTAAATGGGATCCGGGCCTGTATCACCAAGGGCTTTGAGGAACGCTTTTATGAGCTGGATGCGGATATTTTCTGTCTGCAGGAGACGAAATGCCAGCAGGGACAGGTGAAACTGGAACTTCCCGGATATCATCAGTACTGGAACTACGCAAACCGCAGAGGCTATTCAGGTACAGCCATTTTTACAAAGAGGGAGCCATTGTCTGCAGTTTACGGGATTGGGATAGAGGAACATGATAAAGAAGGACGTGTCATCACGCTGGAATTCGAAGAGTATTGTTTTGTGACTGTATATACTCCCAACTCCCAGAGCGAGCTCCGCCGTCTGGAATACCGTATGAAATGGGAAGAGGATTTCCTGGCTTATCTCCTGAAACTGCAGGAGAAGAAACCGGTGATCTGCTGTGGCGACCTTAATGTGGCGCATCAGGAGATCGATCTCAAGAATCCGAAGACCAACCGCAAAAATGCAGGCTTTACTGATGAAGAGAGAGCCTGCTTTACCAGAGTCTCGAGAGCGGCTTTATTGATACATTCCGCTATTTATCCGGATAAGAGGTGTTACTCCTGGTGGTCCTATCGCTTCCGTGCACGAGAGAAGAATGCCGGCTGGCGTATTGACTATTTCCTTGTTTCCCCTTCCCTGAAAGAAAAGCTTCAGGATGCGAAGATCCACGGAGAAATCATGGGATCCGATCATTGCCCGGTTGAGCTGGATATTGATCTGTGACGGATTCGGCGAAAAGGATTTCTATGGATTTGAATAATAAAAAGGGAAAAGGAGGAGTTGCTTTGGCAAGCCGCAGATTAGGTCGAGTGGAGAAAGGTCAGCCGCTGATACTTGGAGCCAACAAAATGGAGGGCGGTTATAATTTTGCAGTGGAGGCATCGGAAGATTCCGAAGTGTCCCTGCTTTTATATAAAAAAAGAGGAGCTGCCTCACCGGTGGAGATCGTTTTTCCAAAGGATTTCCATACAGGACGTGTGTGGGCACTGAAGCTGTGCAGTGCTTCTCTGAAGGATTTTGAATATAATTATAAAATAGACGGTGAGATCGTGCAGGATCCGTATGCATACGGACTTCACGGGAGAGAGCATTTCGGAGTACCTTACGATCCGGAAAAGGAGGTCCGCTGTCGCTTCCTTAATGAGAATGTTTCCGGCTGGGAAAATGAAACTGCACCGGCAGTAGAATATGAAAATATGATCCTGTACAAGCTCCATGTCCGTGGTTATACGAAGCTTGCCAGAAAGATGGTTTCCCATAAGGGGACCTTTCTTGGTCTGACAGAGATGATCCCTTACTGGAAAGAACTAGGGATCAATGCCATTGAACTGATGCCTGCCTATGAATTTTGTGAGGTTCCGATCAGTAAACCGAAGGAAAGTAGTGAACACATCAAGACTCGCCGAAAGGAAAATGTAGTGAATTACTGGGGCTATGCATCCGGCTTTTATTTCAGCCCGAAGATGCTTACTGCAGTACCAGAGAACCGGAGCAGGAATTTCGGTATATGATCCGGGAACTGCACAAGAACGGCATTGCTGTATCATGGAATTCTATTTTCCAGAGGAAACAGACAGCCTGATGGCTCTTCGAGCCTGCAGTTCTGGAGAGATTTTTACCATGTAGATGGATTTCATGTGCTGGGAGAGGGATTTAACCGGGAGATGCTTCTTCGGGACGGAATCCTTTCCGGAGCAAAACTGATCTTCCAGGGCTTTGATTTTGATCATTTTTACAGAGGAAAGCTTCCGGCCAGACGTTGCGGAGCGGAGAGCAATATGAATTTTCTCCAGGATATGCGTCGCTTCCTGAAAAGCGATGAAGGTATGGTGGAGGCTGCAGCATGGCATATCCGTCATAACAGCGAGAATCATGGAGTGATCAATTACATGGTCTGCCAGGATGGATTTACCATGAATGATCTGGTGAGCTACAATTATAAGCATAATGAAGCCAATGACGAGGGCAATCTGGACGGAAGCAGCTATAATTATTCCTGGAACTGCGGTGTGGAAGGTCCTACCCGTAAGGTTCCATCCGTCAGATGCGGGAGCGCCAGATCAAAAATGCCTTTCTGATGATGCTGTTGAGTCAGGGTGTTCCCATGATCTATCACGGTGATGAATTCGGCAATTCCCAGAGCGGAAACAATAATGCCTACTGTCAGGATAATGCTACCGGATGGACAGACTGGAAGGGCTTTTCCAGAAACCAGGGACTGAGGGAATTTGTAAAGGATGCCATTGCTTTTCGTAAGGCCCATCCCGTTCTTCATATGCCGGTGGAACTGAAAGGGTAGATTATTTGACCAAGGGATTCCCGGATGTGTCTCTTCATGGGGAACGTGCCTGGTATCTGAGCTATGAGAATACCAGCAGGCTTCTCGGTATGATGTACTACGGAGCCTATGCAAGGGAAAAAGAGGATCTGGAGGCTGCAGAGGATGATTTTATTTACATCGGCTATAATTTCCACTGGGAAAACCGAAGCCTTGCTCTGCCCAATCTCCCGGAAGGTATGTGCTGGAAAAAAATCGCAGATACCTCTCTTCACGGAACAGGATTCTGTCTGGAGGAGGAAGAAGAATATAAAAAATCAATCGAAATAGGTCCCCGCGCCATTGTGGTATTGCTGGGCAGACAGGAGGCGGAGAAAGATGCGATCATGGCACCCGTGCTGCACTTCAGGACCATCACGAGGCATAAGCTTCTGGTGATGAAGTACTGTTTTCGTATCGGGTTATATAAGCAGGGATTACTTCATGACCTGTCCAAATATTCCCCGACGGAATTTCTGGTAGGCTGTAAATATTATCAGGGGACAAGAAGTCCTAATAACGCAGAACGTGAGGCAACCGGCGTATCCATGTCCTGGCTGCACCATAAGGGAAGAAACAGACACCATTTTGAACATTGGGTAGACTATTCCCTTGACGGTGAGCATGTGATCATGGGGGCCAGAATGCCCAGAAAATATGTGGCGGAAATGGTCATGGACCGGATCAGTGCATCCAGAAATTATCTGGGAGAGGAATATACCTATCATGAACCATTACAGTATTTTCTGAAAAGCAAGGAGAAGCTGTGGTTTATCCACCCACAGACAAAGAAAGAACTGGAGGGACTTCTCCGGATCCTGGATAAATACGGAGAGGATAAGACCCTATGGTATATCCGCAATGTATATCTATGTGATAACCGTGGAAAAAGAGTGAAAAGCCCCAGGAAAAAGCTTCGAAATCACAGATAGGGGTGTATTTTTGGCAGGTTGTCTGATATAATATTCAGATATCAGGAGGAAGAATGAATGGATACACCAACAATTGCGAAATACTATAGAGAGAAAGATCCCATGGAGCGTCTGAAGCTTCTGGAGCAGTCCATTGCAGCAGGAGAAGAACCGGAAGAAAACAGGATCCGCAAGGAACTCTGGGAGATCCGTTACAGCGATAAAGCTGAGACTGGTGATACCAGGGCAGACGGTTATCTCGGTCTCTGGATGACCATGGAGTTTAACCGGAATTCCGCTTCCAGATTTTTTGGTACAAGAAGTGCGAAGAAAGAGATAGGCAAGTATCTTAAGAAACTGAAATTTCAGGAACTCCAGGAAAGGGGCGGCCTTTATGAGGAGCTTCTTTACCGGGAATGCTGTCATCTGGTTCTGGTCTACATGGATCTCTGTCAGACAGATAAATCCTATAACACAATGATTTTCGGCCTGATCCACATCAAGGAGGACAGTGCGAAGGCCAAGGTCCAGAGAGACATCAGGGAAACAGCTGTGGAGCTTCCGGCTAATCTTGGAATGGAAGCTGAGCTTGGAATCATCACAAGAGCTGCCAGAGAGATCTACAGGCAGTATTATCCCAACGAAGGAAACATTTAGGAGGCCGGAGCGCTTCCGTTTCAGGCTGTCTGAATACTCAGGCAGCCTTTTGTTGCCATGCATCCGATAAAATATTCTGAGACTGTTTGAACGAAGATTCATATCGGGTGTGAAGAGAAACATTCAGGAGGTTACTATTTTATGAATCCCAATCATCTGAACGCATATGAAGTCCTGAAGGAAGAGAAGCTTCAGGATATTCATTCAAAAGGATGGCTTCTGAGACACAAAAAAACAGGAGCCAGAGTGATGCTCATCGAGAATAGTGATGAGAATAAGGTTTTTAACATTGCATTCCGTACACCGCCGAAAAACAGTACAGGTGTTGCTCATATACTGGAACACAGCGTACTGTGCGGTTCCAGGGAATTTCCGCTTAAGGATCCTTTTGTGGAGCTGGTAAAAGGTTCTCTTAATACCTTCCTTAATGCCATGACCTATCCGGATAAGACCTGCTACCCGGTAGCAAGCTGCAATGACCGGGATTTCCAGAATCTGATGCATGTATATCTGGATGCGGTATTCTATCCGAATATTTACAAAAAAGAAGAGATCTTCCGTCAGGAAGGCTGGAACTACCATCTGGAGAAAAAAGAAGGCCCGCTGAAATACAACGGTGTTGTTTACAATGAAATGAAGGGCGCTTTTTCCTCACCGGATGATGTTCTGGAGCGAGAGATCATGAATTCGCTGTTCCCGGATACAACCTATGGCTGTGAGTCCGGCGGAGATCCTGTAAATATTCCGGATCTCAGCTATGAGGAATTTCTGGATTTCCACAGACAGTACTATCATCCGTCCAACAGCTTTATCTATCTCTACGGAAACATGGATATGGAGGAGAAGCTGGAATTTCTTGACAGCCATTATCTGTCTGCCTTTGATTCTCTTGCCATTGATTCTGAGATCCGGGATCAGGGAGCCTTTGCTCAGGTAAAGGACATTCAGAAGCCTTATCCGGTATCAGAGGATGAGGGAGAAGAGGATAACACCTATCTTTCCTACAATATGGTTGTGGGTGAAGCGGCAGACATCAACCTGAGTCTTGCTTTCGAGGTTCTGGATTATGCTCTCCTGAGCGCACCGGGTGCACCACTGAAGCAGGCACTTCTGGATGCAAAGATCGGCAAAGATATCTACGGCTCCTTTGAGGATGGAATCAAGCAGACTTATTTTTCCATTGTGGCAAAAGGAGCAAACTTAAACCGGAAAGAGGAATTCATAAAGGTGATCCGTGATACTCTCACAAAGATCGCAGAAGAGGGAATTGATAAAAAGGCAGTAACAGCCGGGATCAATTACTACGAATTCCGTTTTCGCGAAGCAGATTTTTCTTCTTATCCGAAGGGACTGATGTATGGCCTGGATATTTTAAGCAGCTGGCTTTATGATGATACGAAGCCGTTCTGCGAGGTGCAGCTTCTGGAGGGCTTTGAGTTCCTTAAGAAAGCCCTGGAAGAGGGATATTTTGAGGAGCTGATCCGGAAATATCTTCTGGATAATACCATGGTGCGATCCTTCTCTGGTACCGGAGAAGGGCCTTGCAGCAAAGAGAGATAAGGAACTGGAAGTAAAGCTGGAGAATTACAGAAAGAGCCTTTCTGATGAAGAGCTTACCCGGATGGTAGAACACACCAAAGCGCTGGAGGCTTATCAGGAAGCAGAGGAAGCTCCGGAAGCGCTGACCTGCATCCCTATGCTCTCCAGAGAAGACATCAAAAAAGAGATCACAGGGCTGACAAACGAGGAGCACCACGTAGCTGACAGCCTGTTTCTGTATCATGATGTGTGCACCAATGGTATCGGTTATGCAGACCTTCTTTTTGAAATCCATGACTTTGATGTTGACACAGTCCATTATCTGGGACTTCTGAAATCCGTGCTTGGTGCAGTGGATACGGAGAATTACACTTATGGCGAGCTGTTTAATGAAGTGAATGCGAGAACCGGCGGTATTGCTATGGAATCGAGGTTTTTGATGATGCCCAGGATACCGATGCATTCCGTGCCATGTTTGCCGTAAGAGGAAAAGCGTTATATCCGGAGATGGATTTCATGTTTTCCATGATCCGGGAGGTTCTTACAACTTCGAAGCTGGATGACACCAAACGTCTCTATGAGATCATTGCCAGAGCGAGATCCAGAGCCCAGGCCAGCCTTGCAAGTGCAGGCCATTCCACAGCAGTTCTCCGTGGTGCTTCCTACGCATCTCCGATGGCGGCATTCCAGGATGAGATGGCAGGAATCGGATATTATCAGTTTATCGAAAAACTGGAAAAGGATTTTGACAGCTGCAAGGATGAGATCGTGAAAAATCTCCGTAAGGTGATGGAAGAGGTCCTTCGTCCGGAGAATTTCTGTGTAAGCTATACCGGAGAGAGAGAATCTCTGGATGTAGTAAAAACACAGGCTGCCGGGATCAAAAAAGTTCTGTTTAACGGACAGAAGCCGGAGCCTGTGAAGCAGGCCCCCTGCATAAAGAAAAACGAAGCCTTCAAGACATCCGGTCAGGTCCAGTATGTGGCACAGAACGGAAACTTCCGCAAAAAAGGCCTGGAGTATACCGGCGCACTGGAGATTCTGAAAGTGATCTTAAGCTACGATTATCTCTGGATCAACCTTCGTGTAAAGGGTGGAGCGTATGGCTGCATGAGCGGCTTTAAGAGAAACGGGGAGAGCTTTCTGGTATCCTACCGTGATCCCCATCTTAAGAGAACCCTGGAAGTATACCAGGCGTGCCGGATTATATCCGTGCCTTTGAGGCTGATGAGCGTGAGATGACAAAATATATCATCGGAACGATCAGCAACAAGGATGTGCCAAGAACCCCGCAGATGCAGGGAAGTATCTCAAAAACCGCATATTTCTCCAAGGTTACAGAGGATATGCTCCAGAAGGAAAGAAACCAGATCCTCGGAGCGCAGAAGGAGGATATCCAGAAACTGGCAGCTCTTGTAGAAGCAGTACTTTCCGATGATCAGATCTGCGTAGTGGGAAGTGAGACTGCAATAGAGAATGCAGAAGATGTATTCATGGAAGTGAAGCCACTGATCGGCTGCTGAGAAACAAAGCCTGCTATCCAGTAAATGGGATAGCAGGCCGTGAAAGAATTATGAGAGGATAAAGAATGGATAACAATTTTAGATCAGGCTTTGTTGCGATCATCGGAAGACCGAATGTTGGAAAATCCACGCTGATGAACCATCTTATCGGACAGAAGATCGCCATCACATCAAACAAGCCACAGACAACCAGAAACAAGATACAGACCGTGTACACCTGTGATGAGGGACAGATCGTATTTCTGGACACACCGGGTATCCACAAGGCAAAAACAAGCTCGGGGAATACATGGTACAGGTTGCGGAGAGAACCCTGAAGGAAGTAGATGCCATTATGTGGCTGGTGGAGCCATCCACATTCGTAGGTGCGGGAGAGCGCCACATTGCCGAGCAGCTGCAGAAGGTTGGAGTTCCTGTGATTCTCATCATCAACAAGATCGATACGGTAAAAAAAAGAAGAGCTTCTTCCTGCGATCGATACCTACCGTAAGATCTGTGATTTTGCAGAGATCATTCCCTGCTCTGCCCTCCGCGGAAAAAACACACAGGATATCATTCCAAGTATTTTCAAATATCTTCCGTACGGACCGATGTTCTATGATGAGGATACAGTTACCGACCAGCCTCAGCGCCAGATAGCCGCAGAAATCATCCGTGAGAAGGCTCTGCATGCACTGGATGAGGAAATCCCTCACGGGATCGCCGTTGCCATCGACCGTATGAAGAAACGTCCGGGAAGAAGCAGCATCATAGATATTGATGCGACCATCATCTGCGAGCGTAATTCCCACAAAGGCATCATCATCGGAAAACAGGGTGCCATGCTGAAAAAGATCGGAAGCAATGCCCGCTATGAGCTGGAGCGTATGCTGGAAGCAAAGGTAAACCTAAAGCTCTGGGTCAAGGTGACTAAGAACTGGAGAGACAGTGATTTCCTGATCAAGAACTTTGGATATGATAAGAAAGAAATCTGAAAATGAGTGATCTGATTACCGTACAGGGAGTGGTACTTTCTGCCATGCCGGTAGGGGATTATGACAAGCGGATCGTCCTTCTCACAAGAGAGAGGGGGAAGATATCCGCTTTTGCCAAGGGAGCGAGACGACAGAACAGTCCGTTCATGGCAGCAGCTAACCCGTTTGTATTCGGAAGCTTTACTCTTTATGAGGGAAGGACAAGCTATAATCTGAACCAGGTCAGCGTGCAGCATCATTTTGTGGAGCTGGCTACCCGGCAGCCGGGGGTTTATTATGGATATTATTTTCTGGAGCTGGCAGATTATTTTGGCAAAGAGGGAACGGATGAGAAGGAGATGATGAATCTTCTCTATGTGACCATCAAAGCATTTTGAATCCTCATATAGAAGATCGGCTGGTGCGCTGTATCTATGAACTGCGGACTATGGTGATCCAGGGCGTGATGCCGCAGCTGTTCCAGTGTGCGGGCTGCGGGAGAGAGCTTGCGGAGGAAGAAACAGGAGAACTTTTTTTTCTCCCAGGACGAGCATGGGATCCTGTGTGCAGACTGCAAAACGATGACCATGGACAGGAAACGGATCTCAGCGGCTGCCCTGTATGCTATGCGCTACATAGCCGTGTCCCCTTTAGCAAAACTGTATACGTTTACTGTGCGGGATGATGTGCTGCGGGAACTGGAACGCCACATTTACCGGTATACGGAGCTGAATACAGACAAACGATTTAAAAGTCTGGAGATCCTGGAAATGATGAGGTAGATCCCTGCCGGCTGCGGAATAACCGTAACGATTTATTTTTCAAAAGCAGGACAGGATGCAACGCATATGGAAATATCCTTGAAAAATCATGAGGATACTAGTATAATAAGACCAAAATGTAAAAAAGCAGCTTTTTCCGGAGTTTTCCGGACGCATTTGGCGGAACAGCTGCAAGTCAAGAGGAGAGAAATCATGGAAAAGACAATGGAAAAGATCGTAGCTCTTGCAAAAGCCAGAGGATTTGTTTATCCGGGTTCCGAGATCTACGGCGGCCTGGCAAACACATGGGATTATGGAAATCTTGGTGTAGAGCTTAAAAATAACGTAAAACGTGCATGGTGGCAGAAATTCATTCAGGAGTCTCCGTACAATGTAGGTGTTGACTGTGCGATCCTTATGAACCCGCAGACATGGATCGCTTCCGGACATCTTGGCGGATTTTCTGATCCTCTTATGGACTGTAAAGAGTGCCACGAGCGTTTCCGTGCAGATAAGCTCATTGAGGACTTCTGTGCAGAGCATGACATTGCCATTGAGGGAAGTGTAGATGCATGGTCCCAGGAGAAGATGATGGACTTCATCAAGGAACACGAGGTAGGATGTCCGAGCTGTGGTAAACACAACTTCACAGATATCCGTCAGTTCAACCTGATGTTCAAGACATTCCAGGGTGTTACCGAGGATGCCAAGAATACTGTATATTTAAGACCGGAGACTGCACAGGGTATTTTCGTAAACTTCAAGAACGTACAGAGAACATCCCGTAAAAAGATTCCGTTTGGTATTGGCCAGATCGGTAAATCCTTCCGTAACGAGATCACACCGGGTAACTTCACATTCCGTACCCGTGAGTTCGAGCAGATGGAGCTTGAGTTCTTCTGTGAGCCGGATACAGATCTTGAGTGGTTTGCATACTGGAAGAAGTTCTGCCTTGACTGGCTGAGTGCTCTCGGACTTAAGGATGATGAGGTTCGTTACCGTGACCATGATAAGGAAGAGCTGAGCTTCTACAGCAAGGCTACCACAGATGTGGAATTCCTTTTCCCATTCGGATGGGGTGAGCTCTGGGGAATCGCTGACAGAACAGATTATGACCTGACACAGCATCAGAATGTATCCGGCCAGGATCTCACATACTTTGATGATGAGAAGAAACAGAAATATATCCCATACGTTATCGAGCCATCACTTGGAGCAGACCGTATGGTACTTGCTTTCCTCTGCAGCGCTTACGATGAGGAAGTTCTGGATGCAGAGAAGAACGATGTCCGTACAGTCCTTCATTTCCATCCGGTACTTGCACCGGTTAAGATCGGTGTGCTTCCGCTTTCCAAGAAGCTTAACGAGGGTGCTGAGAAGATTTATCAGCAGCTTTCCAAGAAGTACAATTGTGAGTACGATGACCGTGGAAACATCGGTAAACGTTACCGCAGACAGGATGAGATCGGTACTCCGTTCTGTATCACTTATGACTTCGAGTCTGAAAATGACGGTGCAGTTACAGTCCGTGACCGTGACACTATGGAGCAGGTACGTGTGAAGATCGATGAGCTTGACGCATATTTTGCTGATAAATTTACATTTTAAGTAAGTATATTTTTTAATAAAAAACCTCCGGCTATTTCCTGGCCGGAGGCTTTTTTTCAACAAGTCTGTTTTTCATCCGCCAGTTTCTTGGCGAAATTCCGTATATATTTTTGAAAGCCCGGGAAAAATGCAGCTGATTGGGATATCCGACTGCATTTCCGATATCTGCGATAGACAGGGCTGTGATCTTAAGAAGTTCTGCAGCTTTGGTCATGCGATAGCTGATCAGAAATTCCTGGGGAGAACGTCCGATGGTGTCGTGGAAGATCTTGCCGAAGTAGCTTCGGTTCAGGCCGCAGCAGGCTGCGATATCCTCAATGGAAATATCATTCTGGAAATTCTGTTCAATAAAAGAGAGCGCTTCCTTGATATAAAAATCACGGATACTTCCATCCTGTTTCATGCGGACAGTTTCAGCAGAGCGCATAAAGTAATCCAGAAAAAGCCAGGTATGTCCGATAAGATGGAAGGGTGATTCCTGGGAATTATGGCTGATATAAAGCATTTCCTCCATCATTTTCTGACGGAGATCTGCAGAGTGGCTGTGATAGACAGGATGGTCCTGACTTAAACCTGCAGTTTCCACGATCTCTTTTGCCCGGAGTCCGTCAAATTCCACCAGGTGTACTCCCATGGAAAGTCGGTATCTGCAATGTAGGTGTTGATCTGACCGGGAAAAAGCATGAAACCCTGGCCGCTTTTTACCTGATAGGTGATGGTCTCTCCTGCGGAATTGTCTGCCATCAGAGTTCCTGTACCGGAGATCACATAATGAAAAATATAATGGTTTCGTGCGGCCGGGCCGAATGAATGTGCCGGAGTGCAGTGCTCCCAGCCGTATTGATATAGTCCGATATCAACAAAGTTTTCATTTGGAAAAACGGAGAAGAGAAGGTCATTCATATTTTTATCCTTTAGGCGCATGATCTTGTCAGGTTTCAGTAACATTATACATTAAAACAGCAGGGAACTTCAACATATGTATAAAAATGTAATTACAAAGACAGCCTGTAAAATATACAAAAAAGAGAAAAATAATCGATCAAACTTTGTGAGAAAATCAAGTTTCTCGAGAAACCTATTGATTTTCGATAAATCTGGAATATACTAATTTTAGATAAAAGTAGTGATATAGGTATAAAATATATCAAAATGCTAGATGACTTTAATGAAGACAGAGAAAAATTGCATTTTGATATAAAACAAGAAAAACGCTGCTATTTATGCAAGCATAAAGCTATGTTAAAATAGATTTCAGAAAAAAGAAACCAGAGAATAAGTATTGGAGAACCCGGATGACCATATCAGTTAAATGGGTGATATCCGACTTATCAAATAAAAGGAAAAGGAAGGAGCATTACAAGATGCGCAACAGAAGTAAATGGATCCTCTGTATGGGACTTGCTTTTACCATGCAGCTTCCGTTACATTGAGCGGATGCGGCACAGGTAAAAAGGACAGCGGAAAGACAGAGATCGAACTTGTGCAGTATAAACCGGAAGCAGTCAAGGCATTTGAAAAGCTGGAAGAAAAATTCAATGCCACTCATGATGATATCCATCTTACCATCGAATCCCCAAACGATGCTATGACTGTGTTGAAGACAAGATTTATCCGTGAGGACAATCCGGATATCATCGGAATCGGAGGCGATGTTAACTTTTCCAATTTTATTGATTCTGATATGTTGATGGATATTTCCGATTATCAGGGACTGGATTCGATCAAAGATGCATATAAAGAAATTGATAAAGCGCTGGAATTCGTTCCGGAAGACGGAGTCTATGCGGTTCCTTACGTGGCCAATGCCGCCGGGATCCTTTACAATCGTGAGCTTTTCAAGGAGCATGGCTGGCAGATCCCGACTACATGGGATGAATTTATGAGCCTTTGCCAGAAAATCCAGGATGCAGGTATCCAGCCGCTTTATTTCGGATTTAAAGATACTTGGACCTGTCTTGCACCGTGGAATTCTATTTCGGTGGATCTTGCACCATCTGATGTATGCCATCAGGTAAACCAAGGAAAAACTACTTTTGAAAAAGAGTATAAGGAAGTAGCAGACCGTATGCTGGAGCTTATCCAGTATGGACCGGATGATCCCTTTGCCTATGATTACAATGGAGCCTGCACCGCTTTTGCAAAAGGGGAAGCTGCCATGTATCCCATCGGAAGCTATGCGATCCCGCAGATCCAGAGTGTAAACCCGGATATGGATATTGATTCTTTTGTGACACCGGCAAGCAATGATCCGTCAGAAAACAAACTGAATTCCGGAGTTGACCTTCAGTTCTGTGTGATGAATGACTGTGAGAATAAGGAAGCTGCCTATGAAGTGCTGGATTTTCTCCTTGAGGATGAAAATGTACAGACATATCTGGATGACCAGAAGGCAGTTCCATGCAAAGAGGGTGATTTCACACTTCCCGCTACTCTGGATGGTATGAAGGAATACATAGAAGAGGGAAGGATGGCCGACTACCAGGATCATTATTATCCTACAGAGATGGCTGTGGATGCACAGATCCAGACCTTCCTGATGAAAAAGGATAAAGATGCATTCCTGAAAAAATTTGATACAGACTGGACAAGATATAACCGTGACATTATCCGTAAAGTACAGGACTATGAGGAGAAGAACGGGGAAGGAGAGAACTGATCATGGGAAAAAAATCTATGAGTGGAAGAAAGCTGACCTTTCTTCTGATCACCATTCCGATCGTGGCATTATTTTTCTGCTTTAACACACTGCCTCTGATCAAGGGTGTGATCTACAGCTTTACAAACTTTAAAGGCTATGGAAGCTATGACTGGGTAGGACTTCGAAACTATAAGGATCTTTTTACAGACAGCCGTGTTGGCGGTTCCTATCTGTTTACCTTTAAGCTGGCCATCGTGGAACTATCGTAACGAATGTACTCAGCCTGATCCTGGCACTTGGACTGAACAGCAAGATCCGTTTCAAGAGTGCACTGCGTGGAGCTTATTTTATCCCTAATGTACTTGGCGCACTGGTCGTAGGATATATTTTCAATTATTTCTTTACATATATCCTGCCTGCATTCGGAAAGATGATCGGAAATAAAACATTGTCTTCCAGCATGCTTTCCAGTACGAGCCTTGCATGGGTAGCCATCGTGATCGTTTGTGCATGGCAGTCCATCGCAATGAATACCATTATCTATATTTCGGGCCTCCAGACAGTGCCGGAGGATGTATACGAGGCAGGAGCTATTGACGGTGCTACCGGATTCAGTAAGTTCCGTTACCTGACATTCCCGCTGATCGTTCCGTTTTTCAGTATCAACATGGTTCTCTGTGTGAAAAACTTCCTGATGGTATTTGATCAGATCATGGCTTTGACAAAGGGTGGTCCTGCACAGAGTACAGAATCCATTTCCTATCTGATCTATAACAATGGTATGAGTGGCGGTCAGTTTGGATTCCAGAGTGCCAATGCGGTTATATTCTTTATTGTGATCGTGATCATTTCTGCAATGCAGTTGACTATCACAGGGAAAAAGGAGGAGCAGCTGTAATGAAAACGAAAGTAAGGGAAAAAGCGAACTGGCCGGTAACGATCCTTCTGATCCTTGGCCTTATCACAGTGGTATTTCCGCTTTATATGACAATTGTGATCGCATTCAAGCAGCCGACAGAGATGACCAACAGTGTAGCCGGGATTCTGTCTCTGCCAGAGAAATTCAGTCTTGCTAATTTCAGGGAAGCTATGGAGGTAACAGACTTCTGGCATTCTCTTGGAAACAGTGTATTGATCACTGTGATTACAGTGGTTCTTGCTATTGTAATTCATTCACTTTTAGGTTATGCTATAGCCAGAAACAAGAGAAGTAAATTTTATAAATTTATCTATCTCTATGTAGTGAGCGGTATGTTTGTTCCGTTTGCTATCCTGATGATGCCGCTTGTAAAGCAGACTGCTGAGATGGGGCTTGATAACAAAGTCGGCGTGATCATTCTTTATACGGTATTTTATATGCCTATGAACGTGCTTCTTTATTCCGGATATCTGACAAACATTCCAATGGCCCTTGAGGAGGCTGCCTGTGTGGATGGAGCCAGCACCTGGAAAACATATTGGAAGATCATCTTTCCGATCATGAAGCCGATGCATGCCACAGTGGCGGTTTTGACAGCGCTTGGAACCTGGAATGATGTTATGACTCCGCTGGTTATCATGTCCGGATCTACAGGTGGAACCACATTGCCTCTGGCACAGCTGAATTTCCAGACTCAGTTCGGAACAAACTATAACCTTGCGTTTGCCTCTTATCTGCTGGCACTGCTTCCGATCCTTCTGTTTTATCTGATCTGCCAGAAGCACATTTTAAATGGCGTTGTAAACGGTGCCGTAAAATAAAAACACAAGAAAAAGGAGGATTCACATATGGGAATCATCTACTGTGAGAAAGACAGGACGTTTACCCTGCAGACAAAAGAAACTACATATCAGATGCAGGTGGATCAGTACGGATTTCTTCTTCATCTCTATTATGGCAAAAAGGCAGAAGGCTGCATGGATTACCTTCTGACCTACTATGACAGAGGATTTTCCGGAAATCCCTATGATGCGGGAACAGACAGAACCTATTCCATGGACTCTCTTCCACAGGAGCTTTCCTGCTACGGAAACGGAGATTTCCGCAGTGCATCACTGATGCTGGAAAACGGTGACGGAAGCATGAGCTGTGATATGCGTTACAAGAACTATACTATCCGTGACGGTAAATACAGCCTTCCGGGGCTTCCGGCTGTTTATGCGGATAATGACGAGGCACAGACTCTGGAGATCGTACTGGAGGATCCGGCTACCGGCGTGGAGGCCATGCTTCTTTACGGTGTACTTCCGGAACTGGATATCATTACAAGAAGCGTCTATGTCCGCAATCAGAGCAGTGAGAAGATCTATGTGAACAAGGTGATGTCTGCAGAACTGGATTTTCTTTACGGAGATTATGACCTGCTTACTTTTTACGGAAGACATGCCATGGAGCGGAATCTGCAGAGGGTTCCGGTAGCACACGGAAGTCAGATGATCGGCAGTGTCCGTGGTACATCCAGCCATCAGTATAATCCGATGATGATCCTTGCAGAAAAGGACACTACAGAGGATCATGGAGGCTGCTATGCTATGTCCTTTGTATACAGTGGAAATTTCAGGGTGAGGTTCTGAAGGATCAGTACAATCAGACAAGAATGCTCCTTGGTGTACAGGAGGAGTGCTTCCGGTATCCGCTGGAAGCCGGGGAGACCTTCTATGCGCCTGAGGTGATCTTAAGCTACACAGACCAGGGAATGAACCGTCTTTCCCAGAATCTGCACAGCTGCATCCGTCACCATATCTGCCGCGGCAAATATAAAACAGCGATTCGTCCGGTACTGGTGAACAGCTGGGAGGCAGCATATTTTGATTTTACAGGGGAGACCTTATATAATCTGGCAAAAGAGGCAAAGAGCCTTGGTATCGATATGCTGGTTCTGGATGACGGCTGGTTTGGAAAACGTGACGATGACAACAGTGGTCTTGGGGACTGGTATGTCAATGAGAAGAAGCTTGGAGAGACTCTCGGCGGACTGGTAAAAAGAGTCAATGACCTCGGAGTGAAATTCGGTATCTGGATCGAGCCTGAGATGATCTCTGAGGACAGTGATCTTTACCGCGAGCATCCGGACTGGGCACTTACGATTCCGGGAAGAAAACCAGTGAGATCCAGAAATCAGCTGGTACTTGATTTTTCCAGAAAAGAAGTTGTAGACGGAATCTTCGGACAGATCAGTGCGGTATTGGATAATGCCAATATTGAGTACGTTAAATGGGACATGAATCGAAGCCTGATGGATGTATTTTCCGTAATGACTAAGGATCAGGGACGTGTAATGTATGATTATGTCCTGGGATTGTACGATTTTCTGGACCGTATGGTGAAACGTTATCCGGATCTTCTGATCGAGGGCTGCAGCGGCGGTGGCGGAAGATTTGACGCAGGCATGCTGTATTACACACCGCAGATCTGGTGCAGCGACAACTCTGATGCTGTTGACAGGCTTCGGATCCAGTATGGCACTTCCTTCGGATATCCGGTATCGGCCATGGGAGCACATGTGTCTGCAGTTCCGAACCATCAGACAGGAAGGATCACTCCGTTACATACCAGAGGTGTGGTTGCCATGTCCGGAACCTTCGGCTATGAACTGGATCTTCTGAAGCTGACTGAGGAAGAAAAAGACGAGGTCCGCAGCCAGATCGGGGAATTCCGTAAATATGCGCCACTGATCCAGAACGGGCGATACTATCGCCTGACAGATCCGTTTAAGAGTGAGGTCTGTGCATGGGAGATCGTTGGAAATTCTCAGGAAGAAGTTCTGCTCAATGTTGTCATGGAGGAGATTCATGGAAACATGACTGTGAATTATGTGCAGCTTCGCGGCCTTGATGAGAGTGCTCTGTATAAGGAGCAGGCTACCGGCAGGATCTATTCCGGAGCTGCTCTGATGCATGGTGGAATGCCGCTTCCAGCAGAGTTTGGGGAGTATAGAGCTTATCAGTATCATTTTGTGAGAGAATAAAACAGAGCTTTTTTAATCTGCGAAATAAAGATAAAATAAAAGATCCGCCGGATCGAACAGTTCTCTGATAACTGTCTGATCGGCGGATTTTTTGATCTTTTGTGATGAAATATTATATATTCTGAGAATTATAAGATCAGTGGACGGTAATCTGATAGCTTTTAATAACTCTTCATCCGGTTTCAGAACGTTGATATTATTTTTTTCAGAGAGCGATTTTTCAAAACCACAGTCATCACAACGTCCCATCACGGCTCCAGGCATACAAAGGGAGCACCGGGTACGGACCAGATACCGAAATTCGGGAAGCCCTCACTGGTAAGTGTCAGATATGGAGTTCCGTCCGGGAAGAGGATACCGGCCTTTTGGATCTGGCCGTTATCAAAAACAAGAGCGTCTTTATCAAACATATGAGGAGCAATGGAACAGGTTCCGTTTTCAAGGGAAGTGTATGTGGCTCGTCAGCAATGACTGTTCCTGCAGACGTATCGATAAGGAGATAGGTAAGAGCGTCCAGGCCTTCAAAAGCAAGACGGTAATCGCTCTGGGATTCGCCTTCACGTACCGGAACACGGAATGCCGGATGGCCGCCGATGGTAAAATACATAGTTTCAGAATCATTATTAACTACTTCCCAGCATATGTCCAGGTCATGCTCCTTCAGAGTGTAGGTGATCTTCAGAGCGAAAGCAAACGGATAAACATTCAGGGTTTCTTCAGAGGACTTCAGGATAAAGGTAAGAGAATTATCGGTAATATCTGTGCAGATAAAATCGCTGTCCCTTGCAAATCCGTGCTGTCTGGAAGGATATTCCTTTCCGTTCAGACGCCAGATATCTTTGTAGTTACGTCCACGTTGGGAAAAAGTACAGGTGCATGGCGTTTCCAGTAAGCCGGATCTGCCTGCCAGAGGATCTCCCTGTCATTAGTCTTGTCATAGATGCCGGTGAGTTCAGCACCGTGATCGGAAACGGAAATCTTAAGAAAGCTGTTTTCAATCGTTCGTGTCATGATAAACCTCCTGTATGACAGCATTCGGGTGATATTACCCCGGAATTGCTGCATGTTTTTTTCTATTTTAGCACATTTTACAGACGATAACGAGAAAAATACAATCTGTGAAAAATATAACTGGAAAATCTGTCATATTTCACAAGAGAAATTGCTGTTTTTTGGAAGAATAACCTTGACTAATGAAGGATAAATCTATAAAATAATTATGTGCGTAGAAAACATACATTTTTTATGTTTTAAAGAACAATAATTAGGAGGAAAATGTAAAATGGCAAAATGGGTTTACATGTTTACAGAAGGTAATGCTACTATGAGAAATCTTCTGGGCGGCAAAGGTGCCAACCTTGCTGAGATGACAAACCTCGGTCTTCCTGTACCGCAGGGCTTCACAATCACAACAGAGGCCTGCACACAGTACTACGAGGATGGCAGATCCATCAACGATGAGATCATGGCTCAGATCATGGAAGCAATTACCAAGATGGAAGGAGTTACCGGTAAGAAATTCGGTGACAAAGAAAATCCTCTGCTTGTATCCGTTCGTTCTGGTGCGAGAGCATCTATGCCAGGTATGATGGACACAATCCTCAACCTTGGTTTAAATGAAGAAGTTGTTAACACTCTTGCTGAGAAATCCGGCAATGAGCGTTGGGCTTGGGACTGCTACAGAAGATTCATCCAGATGTACTCTGACGTAGTTATGGAAGTTGGTAAGAAATACTTCGAGGAGCTCATCGATGAGATGAAAGCTAAGAGAGGTGTTAAGCAGGACGTTGAGCTTACAGCTGCTGACCTGCATGAGCTTGCTGACCAGTTCAAAGCTGAGTATAAATCTAAAATCGGTTCTGATTTCCCAACTGATCCGAAGGAGCAGCTGGTAGGCGCGATCAAAGCCGTATTCCGTTCCTGGGACAACCCACGTGCGAACGTATATCGTCGTGACAATGATATCCCATATTCCTGGGGTACAGCTGTTAACGTACAGATGATGGCATTCGGTAACATGGGTGATGACTGTGGTACAGGTGTTGCCTTCACACGTGACCCTGCTACAGGTGCTAACGGTCTGTTCGGTGAGTTCCTTACTAATGCACAGGGCGAGGACGTAGTTGCCGGTGTTCGTACACCAATGCACATCTCCGAGATGGAGCAGAAGTTCCCGGAAGCATTCGTACAGTTCAAACAGGTTTGCGAGACTCTGGAGAAACATTACAGAGATATGCAGGATATGGAGTTTACTGTAGAGCATGGTAAACTGTATATGCTTCAGACACGTAATGGTAAGAGAACTGCACAGGCTGCTCTTAAGATCGCTTGTGACCTCGTTGATGAGGGAATGAGAACTGAGGAAGAGGCTGTTGCAATGATCGATCCTCGTAACCTTGATACTCTTCTTCATCCGCAGTTCGATGCAGCTGCTCTTAAGGCTGCTACACCGATGGGCAAAGGTCTTGGAGCTTCTCCAGGAGCTGCTTGCGGTAAGATCGTATTCTCTGCAGAGGACGCTGTTGAGTGGGCTGCAAGAGGAGAGAAAGTTGTTCTTGTTCGTCTTGAGACATCCCCAGAGGATATCACAGGTATGAAAGCTGCTCAGGGTATCCTGACAGTTCGTGGTGGTATGACATCTCACGCAGCCGTTGTTGCTCGTGGTATGGGATCCTGCTGTGTATCCGGATGTGGCGACATCGCTATGGATGAGGAGAACAAGAAATTCACACTTGCTGGTAAAGAGTTCCATGAGGGAGATGCAATCTCCATCGATGGTACAACAGGTAACATCTATGACGGACTTATCCCGACTGTAGATGCTCAGATCGCTGGTGAGTTCGGACGTATCATGGGATGGGCTGACAAGTACAGAACAATGAAAGTTCGTACAAACGCTGATACTCCTGCTGATGCTAAGAAAGCTCGTGAGCTTGGTGCAGAGGGAATCGGTCTTTGCCGTACAGAGCATATGTTCTTCGAGGGCAACAGAATCGATGCATTCCGTGAGATGATCTGCTCTGAGACAGTAGAGGAGAGAGAAGCAGCACTTGCTAAGATCCTTCCGGAGCAGCAGGGAGACTTCGAGAAACTCTATGAGGCACTTGAAGGAAATCCTGTAACTATCCGTTTCCTTGATCCGCCACTTCATGAGTTCGTTCCTACAGAGGAAGAGGACATCAAGAAACTGGCTGACGCTCAGGGCAAGACAGTAGAGCAGATCAAGACAATCATCGCTTCCCTTCACGAGTTCAACCCGATGATGGGACATCGTGGATGCCGTCTTGCTGTTACTTACCCAGAGATCGCTAAGATGCAGACAAGCGCTGTTATCCGTGCAGCTATCAACGTTAAGAAGAGTCATCCGGATTGGAACATCAAACCGGAGATCATGATTCCGCTTGTTGGTGACATCAAAGAGCTTAAATATGTTAAGAAATTCGTTGTAGAGACAGCAGACGCTGAGATCAAAGCAGCTGGTTCTGACCTTGAGTACGAGGTTGGTACTATGATCGAGATCCCGAGAGCAGCTCTTACAGCTGATGATATCGCTAAAGAGGCTGACTTCTTCTGCTTCGGTACAAACGACCTTACACAGATGACATACGGATTCTCCCGTGATGACGCTGGTAAGTTCCTTAACGCATACTATGATGCTAAGATCTTCGAGAACGATCCATTTGCTAAGCTTGACCAGACAGGTGTCGGCAAACTTATGAAGATGGCTATCGAGCTTGGAAAACCGGTTAACCCGAAACTTCACGTAGGTATCTGCGGTGAGCACGGCGGAGATCCGTCTTCCGTAGAGTTCTGCAACGAGATCGGACTTGACTATGTATCCTGCTCACCGTTCCGTGTACCGATCGCTCGTCTTGCAGCAGCACAGGCAGCAATCGCTAAGAAGAACGCATAAGTAAGAATACATTTCAGGCTGAAATTTCAGTCTGAGCATATATAAAACTTCTGGCAGTCTGTAGAAATACAGATTGTCAGGAGTTTTTTCTTTATGATATTTTTTGAAGTATTCCGACGGTTTACGAAAAATAGGATTCATGGTATCATGAAAGAAACAGGGCAGATAAAGCCGGAGGATAAGGAGAATTTTATGAATCAGGAATCACAGACACCTCATAAGAGACGTGTACGATATAAAGGCAAATATCCGAAGAAATTCGAGGAGAAATATAAAGAGCTTCAGCCTGAGAAGTATAAGGATACCATTGAACATGTGATCAGCAAGGGAAACACACCGGCTGGAATGCACATTTCCATTATGGTAAAAAGAAATCATTGATTTTCTGGAGATCAGCGGGCGGGTCGAGTGATTGATGCTACACTTGGTTACGGTGGGCATACAAAGGCCATGCTGGAATGCCTGAAAGGTCAGGGACACATGTACGCCACGGATGTGGACCCGGAAGAATCTGCCAAGACAAGGAAACGTCTGGCAGAGCAGGGATTCGGAGAAGATATCCTGACAATTAAACTTCAGAATTTCTGTACTATTGATGAGATCGCAGAGGAAGTTGGTGGCTTTGATTTTATCCTGGCGGATCTTGGGGTGTCTTCCATGCAGATCGACAATCCCAAGAGAGGGTTTTCCTTTAAGGTGGATGGTCCTCTGGATTTAAGGCTGAACCAGGAAACCGGGATCAGCGCAGCGGAACGGCTGGATACCATTTCGAGAGAAGAGCTTGCCGGAATGTTGGATGAGAATTCCGATGAGCCGTATTGTGAGGAGATCGCGAAGGCCATCACAGATGAGATCCGAAGAGGAAACCACATAGATACTACTACGAAGCTTCGTGAAGTCATTGAGAAGACATTGTCTTTCCTTCCTGAAAAAGAGAGGAAAGACACGGTGAAAAAAACATGCCAGAGAGTTTTTCAGGCACTGCGTATTGATGTGAACCGGGAATTCGAGGTACTCTATGATTTTATGGAAAAACTTCCTGGAGCGCTGAAGCCAGGCGGCCGTGTAGCGATCCTTACCTTCCATTCCGGAGAGGACAAGCTGGTAAAGAAAGCCTTAAAGCAGGGCTATAAAGACGGCATCTATTCCGACTATTCAAAAGATGTGATCCGTCCTTCCGCACAGGAATGTGCACAGAATGGCCGCGCCAGATCCACGAAGATGCGCTGGGCTGTGAAGGCTGAGTGAAGAGTGAAAGAGCAGTTCTGATACAGAAACAAAAAAATCCTGGAATGCGTTGACATCCGGGATTTTTGCTATGTTATATAAGTTTACATATGATAAAGCTGCGGCTTAAACCGAATAGGAGAAAGGATATGGATGTGGAGGAAAAGAAGGACATTTTTGATAAACTGATGCATCTTCCGGTGCTGAATATATTTGAACCTTTTTATAAGAAACATAAGGAAGTTCTGATGTATCTGTTTTTGGAGGACTCACATTTTTCTGAACATTGCGTTGTATGCATGGCTGGATAAGGGGCTGGGTATGAATGCGCTGATCGCCAATGTGATTTGTTGGGTGGTCTGTGTATTGTTCCAGTATTTTACAAACAGGACATGGGTATTCGACGGGCAGGTGGATTCTGCCACCGGATTTTTAAAGCAGATGGCTTCGTTTTTCGGAGGCCGGCTCTTTACTCTGGTTGTGGAGGAAGCAATCCTTGCGGTATTTATCACCTGGCTTGGATTTAACAGCATGGCAGTGAAGCTTGTCGCTCAGGTGGTCGTGATCGTATTGAATTATGTGATCAGTAAATTAATTGTTTTTAAAAAATAAAAGATATTTATATTTGCAGGAAAGGAGTTGAACTGAAATTGACAAAGGACAAGACAAATGATATGACTGTAGGGAATCCGGTGAGCCTGATCATCCGGTTTATGATTCCCATGTGCCTTGGAAATATTTTTCAGCAGTTTTATAATATTGCGGATTCCATTGTTGCGGGTCAGTTCCTGGGAGTAGATGCGCTGGCTGCGATCGGAAGCACCGGTTCACTGATGTTTTTTGTTACCGGATGGCTTAACGGACTGAGCAGTGGTTTTGCCATTCTGGTATCCCAGTGGTTCGGGGCGAAGCAATATGATAAGATGCGTCATTACGTAGCTATGTCCATCTGTTTGGCAGCAGCCTTTGCCATTGTGATGACCATTGGCTTTGAGGCTTTGAATGAACCGATCCTACGACTGATGAATTCGCCTGAGGATCTGATGGGATCTGTGAAGGGATATATGGGAATTATTTATGCAGGCCTGATCGTAACAGCGGCATATAATTCACTGGCAGCGTTTCTCCGTGCACTTGGAGATTCAAAATCTCCGCTGTATTTTCTGATCATTTCGGCAGTGATCAATGTGTTCCTGGATATTCTTTTTATTGTAAAGATCGGAATGGGAGTGGAAGGCTGTGCTTATGCTACGGTTATCGCACAGGCAATTTCCGCAGTCTGCTGCCTGATCTATATTATCAAAAAGTTCCCGATCCTGCATCTGAAGAAAGAAAACTTTGAAATTTCTTTTACCAGCTTCCGTTATCTGCTGGCCCTTGGTATTCCCATGGGACTTCAGTTTTCCATCACAGCGATCGGAACCATTATTGTACAGGGTGCGGTAAATATTTACGGTTCTGTATACATGGCAGGATTTTCCGCTGCGGGAAAACTACAGAATATCATTGTAACTGTATTTGTAGCTTTTGGTGCGACGATGGCAACCTTTGTAGGACAGAACCGTGGCGCCGGAAAGATGGACCGTGTAAAAGAAGGAATGAAATATACCCAGATCATGGTCTTGATCTGGAGTGTGATCACTATGATCATAATGTTCTTTTTCGGAAAGTACATGACCTGGTTATTTATTGACAAGTCCCAGACAGATGTTATTAATGTTTCTGTTACTTATTTTCATACTGTATTCTGGGCATATCCGTTCCTTGGAAGTATCTTCCTTTACAGAAACGGCCTTCAGGGACTGGGATATGGCCTGGTTCCCATGCTGGGCGGTGTGTTTGAACTGGTGGCAAGAAGTGCGATCGTTATGTTTGTTGCAGGAAAAACAAGTTTTGCCGGTGTATGTTTGGCGGATCCTGCTGCATGGATCGCGGCACTGATCCCGCTGATTCCGTATTATATTTATGTGATGAAAAAGTGGAGCAGGGGAAAAAAGGAAACTGTTGCCTGAGTGGGCATAATACAGAAAATGAAAAGAATAAATTTAGGCTTGCAATTATGGAAGATACAGTTATAATGATATTATAACTGCGGAAAAAACCAGGAAACCGGGATTCCGGGTAAGATTACAGATCCAGAAGGGAGAATATAGATCATGGAAATCACAAAGGAAACAACAATGGGTGAGATGCTTGCATACGATGAGAAGATCGCATACATTCTTATGCAGGAAGGAATGCACTGCATCGGCTGTCCGTCTTCTATCGGTGAGTCTCTTGAGGAGGCATGCATGGTACACGGACTTGACGTAAACGTAGTACTGGCAGACATCCATCACTATGAAGAGACCAAGAACCAGAAATAAATAACAGAAACGTACAGATTACGGACCGTAAGGGATAACGACTGTGCATGTTTTTTTGACATGCCGTTGTTATCCCTTATTTTTTTTTACACGTTTTATACGGAAAAGCGGAGGAAAACACCATGTATGTAATGATCGACAATTTTGATTCGTTTGTTTATAATCTGAAAGCGTATTTTGAGGAACTGGGGCGTGAGATCCTTGTAAAGCGCTGCGACGAGATCACCCTGGAAGAACTGGAGGAACTGAAGCCGGAAGGAATCATTCTTTCTCCGGGCCCCAAACGCCCCTGGGACGCAGCCCTTTGTGTGGAAACCGTAAACAGATTTCAGGGAAGGGTTCCGATCTTAGGAGTCTGTCTGGGACATCAGGTGTTGGGACACTGCGCAGGTGCGGTGGTAGAAAAGGGAAAACGTCCCATGCATGGAAAGGTGACAGAGATTCGCAACTATGGAACCGGAGTGTTTGCCGGTTTGCCGGAAGAATTTAAAGTGACAAGATACCATTCCCTGATTGTCCGTGGAGAAAGTCTTCCGGAAGAATATCAGGTAGATGCAGTTTCCAAAGACGGGGCAGTGATGGGAATTTCCCACAAAATCCTTCCGTTATACGGGGTACAGTTTCATCCGGAAGCAGTTCTTACGGAATACGGTCATGAGCTGCTTGAGAATTTCTGCAAAATCGCGGAAAGATTTCAGCAGGAGCAGGAAAGGGTAGCTATAGAAAAAACAGCCTGAGCAGAGAAAATACGGGAAATAAATAGGAGCTTGAACATGTACAGAGATCATCGTATCATAAAGAAACTGGACACATATATTCCGGCAGCAGAGATCTTCCGGATCTACGAAAAGGAACTGGGAGCCGCTTTTCTGGATTCTTCTCTTGTTAACGATCTGGGACGGTATTCCGTGATCGGAAGATGTCCGTATCTGAAGCTGGTAAAGGACGGAGAGACCTTTACTATCAATGGAAGGCCGGAAACAGAGACAACCTTTGAAGACTATATGCGGGAATATTTGAATACCCATGAGGACAAAAATAACAGTGGACTTCCCATCGTATCCGGAGCAGTAGGGTATTTTTCCTATGATTACGGAAGAAAACAGATGGGAGTACCATCCGGAGAAAAGGAGCTTGTGACTGTTCCGGAGGCAGTTCTGACGTTTTATGACTGTTTTATCGTAGAAGACTGTCAGGAAAAAAGAACCTATCTTGTGTCAAACGGAATCATTGAAGACGCTGCAGCAGAAATCGGAGCGATGGAAAAAGCGATCCGGGAATTTACAGAGGCGGGGAAAAAGGAAGGATTGGAAACAGGAGAAAAAAAGGAATCCGGAAACAATATGGTCACAGAAAATTCTCACCGTGAGAAATTCAGGATCCAGGTTCATCCCAATTTTGAAAAAGAAGAATACAAACAGGCAGTAAACCGGATGATCCGGTATATTATAGAGGGTGATATCTATATTGCCAACATGACGCAGCAGCTGACTATTGAAAGCGAAAAACCGCCTCTGGATGTTTTTTATGATCTTCGAAAAAATAATCCGTCTCCTTTCGGCGGATATCTGGATTGCGGAGACTATCAGATCGTCTGTGCCTCTCCGGAACGTTTTCTGAAGATGAAAGACCGTCATGTAAATACCCGTCCTATAAAGGGAACGAGAAAACGTGGCGTAACATCTGAGGAAGATGAAATGCTCCGTCGGGAGCTTCAGGATTCAGGAAAAGATAAGAGTGAACTTCTTATGATCGTAGATCTGGAGCGAAATGATCTGAACCGGGTGTGTACACCGGGAAGCGTGAAGGTAACCGAGCTTTTTACAGTGGAAGCATACGCTACGGTTTTTCATCTGGTATCGGATATTGAAGGAAAACTGGAAGACGGAAAAAATGTTATGGATCTTCTGGAGCTGCATTCCCCGGCGGTTCTATTACCGGTGCGCCGAAATATCGTGCCATGGAGATCATTGACGAGCTGGAACACGGCAAGCGAAATCTTTATACAGGCTCTATCGGCTATCTGACCCTGGATGGAAGCTGCGATTTCAACATCGTGATTCGTACAGCTCTTCATAAAAACGGAAAATATCACCTTGGCGTCGGCGGCGGGATCACAGCAGAGTCAGATCTGGAATTTGAGTACGAGGAAACACTGCAGAAGGCGAAAGCGATCCTGGATGCGCTACAGTAGAGAAACATACAGAACGGTAAAAGTAAAAGGCTCTGTAGAAAGATCAGAGAATCTGACAGGGATACTTCATAAGGAGGGAGGTCAGAGGAGATGAACAACATAACCTTAGACGAATGTTTTCAGTTTGGTCTGGGAGCATTTGAGACCATAGGAATAGAGCAGGGAACCCCCATACTTCTTGAAAAGCATCTGAAAAGACTGGAACGGGCGGCAGATTTCCTGAAGCTGGGTGATCCGACAGTACGGGGGATCACAGCCGGGAAGATTGAAGAGTATCTGAAAGAACAAAAAAAACGTCCGGAGGTGCAAAAAGAATTTGACGGACTGGAACACTGTGCGCTGAAGCTCATGCTCACAAAGGAAAATGCAGTGTATTCTCTTCGTGCCAATCATTATACGCCGGAGAATTATGAAAAAGGCTTTACCATGGATGTCAGCAAGGTGAAACGGAATGAAACATCGCATCTTGTATACCATAAAACCATGAATTACGGGGACTGTATCCTGGAAAAACGAAATGCTGCAGCAGCAGGAATGGATGAACGGTTGTTTCTGAATACAAAGAAACAGATATCTGAAGGGACAGTAAGCAATGTATTCTTTGTGCGAAAAGGCGTGATCTATACACCAAAAGTCAGCTGCGGACTTCTCCCGGGAATCCTCCGTGAATACCTCTGTGACACGGAAGAAGTGGAAGAAACTTATATCTATGTTCAGGATCTTAAATGGTATCAGGAATGCTTTGTCACCAATTCCCTGATGGGGATCATGCCGGTGCGCCAGATTGAGGGAATCCGGTTCGAGGAAGACAAAGTGACGAAGGAGCTGATGGGAAAATATCAGAAGATGGTCAGAGATACTGTGAATAAGAAACAAGTCGGATAAAGGTTATTGCGAAACCATCACATTCCGGAATGAGAAATAAAATGTGGATAGCTGATTTCTGAGAAATGTACTTGAAGATGGCGGAAGTATAATCAGGAATTCGAAATGATACATAGAATGATAACGGAATTTGACAGAATATGACCAAGACAATCAGGGATAAAGGTGCATCAACCTGGAAATACTAGGGATGATGCACTTTTTTTTGTGCAAACTCAACCAAAATCGGTCATAAATTTTGTGAAGTAGTTTGGTTGACTTTGAACGAATTTGGAAGTATACTAAGTTCAACAAATAAGGAACAACAAAAAGCGGTCAGAGACCCGCAGAAATGCGAATACCCGCTTAACAAATAGGGAGGAGAAAGAAATGATCTGTACCGTTACTTTTAATCCATCTCTGGACTATATCGTTTCCGTAGAAAACTTCAAACTGGGGCTTACCAACCGGACCAGTTCCGAGCTGATGCTTCCGGGCGGAAAAGGAATCAATGTTTCCACAGTGCTGATGAACCTCGGGATTGAGAATACCGCACTTGGTTTTATGGCAGGATTCGTTGGAGATGAAATCGTAAGAAAACTTGAGGAAATGGGAGTAAAATCCGATTTTATCAAAATCCCGGAAGGTGTTTCCAGGATCAACCTGAAACTGAAATCCATTGACGGAACCGAGATCAACGGAATGGGACCGGAGATCAGCGCAGAAAAAGTTCAGGAGCTGATGGAAAAGCTTGACACACTGAAAGAAGGAGATGTGCTTTTCCTGGCAGGAAGCATTCCATCATCCATGCCGGATGACATGTATGAGAAGATCATGGCGAGACTGGACGGGAAAGGTGTGATGATCGTTGTGGATGCAACGAGAGATCTTCTTGTGAATGTACTGAAGTATCATCCGTTCCTGGTGAAGCCCAATAACCATGAGCTTGGAGAAATCTTTGGCGTAGAGCTTAAGACCCGTCAGGATGTGATTCCTTACGGAAAGAAGCTCCAGGAAAAAGGAGCCAGAAATGTGCTGATCTCAATGGCCGGAGAAGGAGCTGTCCTGGTAGCGGAAGATGGTCAGGTATTTGAGAAACCGGCACCGAAAGGAACACTGGTAAACGGCGTAGGAGCCGGAGATTCCATGGTAGCAGGCTTTATGGCAGGCTGGATGGAAAAACAGGATCACGAATATGCATTTCACATGGGAATTTCCGCAGGAAGCGCAAGTGCATTTTCTGAAAATCTTGCCACAAGGGAAGAGATTCAGGCTGTATATGAACAGGTGACAGAGGAGTAAATAAGAAAGGGGAAGAGAAGATGAGTTTCCTCGGAGCTCTTCTTGCAGGCTTCCTTGCAGGATATCTGATCCTCGGACTTCGTAAGGTTTGTGATAAGCTTCCGGAAGCACTGGAAAAAATAGCGCCTGTACTGATCTATCCGGTCGTCGGTGTCCTCCTTATGGGACTTTGTATGACCTTTATTGTAGAGCCGATCATGGGTGGTATCAATACAGGATTAAATAATGCCTTGACAGGTATGGGAAATTCAAGTAAAGTAATTTTAGGGCTGATTCTCGGTGGTATGATGGCCATTGATATGAGTGGTCAGTTTTTAAATTTTTTAA